>OCZA010000096.1_pt1 | contig 29214 bp, 46 predicted proteins | sample 1539021 | NCBI WGS metagenome assembly OCZA01 (sample SAMEA2619376, study PRJEB22493) | marine metagenome | biome: marine biome (ENVO:00000447); feature: surface water layer (ENVO:00002042); material: "saline water (ENVO:00002010), including plankton (ENVO:xxxxxxxx)" | depth 5 m | reverse complement strand
GCTGATTCTGATTGGACACAATTAGCAGATGCACCTTTAACTGATGCTAAAAAAACAGAATGGGCTACATACCGTCAAGGTTTAAGAGATGTCCCATCAAAATTATCTGAAGTACAAACACAATTCGATGCGAATAAAGATAATACTACAGATCGAGCAGATGATGGACAAATTTACCCATTACCACCTAGCTAGTGGAAATACCCACTATTGAAATTCCACCTTTACAAAAAATAGAAACTATATCTATACCTTTACCTACAGCAGACGTTCCTTTCTATACTCCTATGGTTGTACCTCCAAGTGATTTGGAAGCAGAAGAGGAGATAGAAGGTGAAGCGTCAGAGGAGACAGATAAACCGGTAGTACAACCGGGAATAAAACAAATAGATATACCATTTACAGATAAACAAGTGCCGGTACCTGAGACTGAAATCTTAGTAACGGCAACTACAACTGCGGTTGTTTCTGTAGCTGCAACACTGACAGCGACAGCAGCGTTTAAATACGTGGTAACTGCAATGAAACCTATACTCAAAACAGGATGGAAGAAGATAAGCCAAGGCTCAAAGAAAAAGGCTTAATAGGTAAATTAAAAGATATTGGTGAAGAAAAAGAACATACGTTAGAAGTCTTAGGAACTCTAGTAAGACTGGGCGTTGTAGTCTGGTCAGGTTTTATTATCACCATGAATTACATTGATTTACCAATGGTCAAGAAATCTGGTAACTCAGATATCACTTTCGTCGCCAGCGTATTTACGGGAGCACTCGCAACATTCGGCTTGACGACAGGAAAAAATGGCAATGGTAGTAAACCAGTTAATTGCCCAATGAATAAACCAAAACCAAAAGTATGAAAAAATTAATCATACTCTTAGCAATGTTATCACCCGTCATAGCAAGAGCTAATACCGTCACTCCTCAGTTTACAACTGGAAATATGACGTCCACAACTGTGACTACTCAGACTATAAAAGAAGTCTCAAAAAAGGAAGTCATGGGATCTGCGGTAAATACTTGGTCCGGTAGTAATGTAACTGCTTCAGCAGATATAGCCGGTCAAGGTACAACATTCTCAATTAAAGATGACACCAAAGCTTGGCAGTTGGAAACAACTACTAGAGCTGCTGGAATTATAGAAAAATGGGATATAACCACAGACTATACAATAAACTCCACTACAAATTCCTTCTCTGTCTTCTCACAATAGGCAGTCCGGTATTTGCTGAAGGAGATACCAATAATAACTCAAATCCAGTGGCAGCAGCCACGGGAAATGTAACTAATCAGGCGGTTCAATTCCAGAACAATGGGGCTCCCTCGAGACAACAATTTTCTCCCGGGAACTCCTGTAATGGAAGCACTATGACATTTAGTCCTTTTTATATGGGCAACGATGTAGAGCCACAGACTGAAGATGGTTATGTAATAAACGAGAACTGGGGATTTCAAATAAACTTCTCAGTTCCTTTAAATAGAGATCTGACTGAACAATGTCAACGCATTGGTGCGTTACATGAACGGAATATGAAACTCTCACAAGAAATGACTCGTGCCCTTAAATGTGCCGAGCTTCATAGAAAAGGTTTCACCTTTCGACCCCTGACGGATGGTGCAAAATTGTGCCAAGACGTCGTACCTATCAAATTAACTAAACAAGAAAATGTTAGCAATCCTTAAACCATTCGTACTTTCTGCTTTAAGAAGTCCAAAATTTAAAACCTTTGTAGTAGAACTACTAGAAAAATTAGTACAGCAATCAGATAATGAATTAGATGATAAAGCTTTAGCTGTAGTTAAAAAAGGCTTAGGTTTATAAATGCACGAATCCATCCAAGTTAAAGATGACATACTTCCGTGGCAGGATTTTCAAAACCTTGCTTACACAATTATGAAATCTCCTGTGTATTTACCATATGATTCAAGTGCAGCAGAAGGAGAAACAGACGGAAGTGTCAATGACTTTGGGTTAAAAGAATATCCAAACGTAAAAATACATGAATCTATATTTAGCACCTTGTTGTATCAAAACCAATTTAATGGTGCGTATGTTTCTAATATTTTTAAAGGATGTGACCAGATTGTAAAAAAACTTCTTGTAGCTTTAGAGTGTAAAGAACTTTTTACTGCAAGAGTTAGTTGTACTACTGGACAAGCAGAAAATTATGTAAGTCAATTTCATACTGATTTTGCTTATGACCCAAGAATAACTAAGACGGCAATTTTATATCTTAACGCCAATAATGGTGGGACAAAATTTGAACATGGAGATTTTGTACAAAGTAAACCAAATAGGGTGTGTCTATTTCCCAGCGACATGGTACATGCCGGAGTCTGGTGTACAGATAAGAAATTGCGATTTATTGTCAATTTTAATTACCAATGAACGAAGAAAACAAAAGAGTACTACCTCTGTTTGCTACTCCTATTTATGAAGAGATATTTGAAGATAACAATCTAGCTTTAGTACAACAAGAAATAAAATCTGCTTTAGAACTAACTACATTTAAAGAACGAGATCAAAGATTAGGTCACTTGATTTGCGAAGATGACTTTAATGGTGATTGGATAAGTGAAACGAAATGTACTAAATTTGATTGGATGATAAATGATGCGTTAGGTAGATATTGTCAAACTATAAGCATAGACCCTGAACAAGTTAATTATACAAGACACTCTTGGATTAATAAATTTGACACAGGCAGTTTTGCTCATATACACGAACATGGTGAGTCACATATCTCTGGTGTTTATTACTATCAAACAACTGGTTATGATGGAAATCTTTTTTTTGAAACACCGGTAGTACAGACTAAACAAACTAGAGTTTGGCAAATAGCAAGCACTCGTATATTTAGACCTTCTTGTAACGGTGGTTTAATTCTTTTCCCGGGTTGGCTGCGTCATGGCGTAACAGAGAATTTTAAACCTGACACCAGAATATCAATAAGTTTCAATATAAATATTGTTGGAAACTTTAAAACGCTTAGTCCGTGTGAAAGAAAAATATCCACTTAAATCAAGGGTACAAACATACCCGGACAAAATTACAAGCCCCTTACAGGCGATTCTGGAGGGGCATTTTTTATGAAAATCAATGAAAAAGGCAACTGAAGAGCAATTTAATGAATTACACCAGTTAGTCACACAAGAATTTTTAGCAAGAGTAAAAAGCGGAGAAGCTACTACTCAAGACTTAAAAGCAGCCTGTGATTGGCTGAAGTCAAACGATATAAGTGGTGTTGCATATGATGGCAACCCATTATCTAAGTTGGCAGAAGTAATGCCACAAATAGATCCATCTTTAATAAAGGAGAGGATGTATGGGAAGCGGACCTAAATACTCCAACGGTAATTACAAAAACCAACAGAAAGCATACAACCGTTCTGCACACGGTTTAAAAATACGAGTCGCTGCTAATAAGGCTGACCGAAGAACCAAAAGAAGAGGTACCGGATTTAAAGGTGATGGCAAAGACAACGCCCATATACCCGGAACTAATCGCACCCGTTTAACCACTGCTTCCTACAACCGTGGGAACGAAAGAAGAAAGCGTACAGCATGACCCCTTTACTACCTAGTCCAAAACATTATTTACACAATTTAATAACCATGACAAGTCCTGAAGCAAAGAAGCTCTGGAGAAGAGCTATCAAAGAGCACTTTAATTGTACATGCGTTTATTGCGGAGAAACTTATGAATTTAAAGAACTTACACTCGATCACGTCCAACCTCGTAGCAAGGGGGGAGAATCTATTACGACAAATATGGTTCCAGCCTGTCGAGCGTGTAATCAAGGCAAAGGTAGTAGTAATTGGCTCAGATGGAGTCGAAAAACATTTGGAAGTCAACCTGAGAGAGAGCGACTTATAAGCGACCACATCGCTGCATAACTTATACACCTACGTACACAGACCGCCCCGAAAGGGGCTTTTTTAATGGCAAGTGAAAAAAAGAAAGTCTTTGAGGAAAAAACAAAGAATTACAAAACCAAAGATGTTATAGCTGGAACTACTCTTAAAAAAGATGTACCTTTACTAGCTACAAATTTACAGAATCCAAAACACTTAGAGTTTATATTTAACGAATATAAAAAACAGGGATTAATACCAGAAAAGTTTAATAGTGCTGAAGAACTCACAGGCTATTTGCAAAGAAGATTGCATGCCGAAATGGATGGAATCATTAAAAGTGATGAAAGTATAAAAGGTGATAAGAAATTTAAAAAAGCTTTTTTTAAAAAAAGAAAAAAAGAGATATTACAGAAACTTGTTCAAGACGAAGCTGTTTCAAAACTAACGGATGCTCAAAAAGCTAACCCTGAAGTAATGGCACAGATTAAAAAAATGAGATGGACAGGTCTACCAATTAAGGTTAGTGGTGACGGAGAACTTAAGTTTGACAGAAGATACTTCCATGACAAAGTATCTAAAAGAGTTATTGACTATGCAGAAAGTATTGAGCCCGGTTTAGGAAAAAAGTGGGCTAAAGAAATGAGAGCCAGTTGGAATGCAATTGGTGAAAAGAACAAAGCTCTTAAAGCTTCCTCTGGTATTAGCATGGATATTGGTCATTTTGTACCATCAAAATTAGATGGACCAAATGTAGGTTTTAATGCCGAACAAGAGCTTAGTAAATTAAATAGATCTAAAGGTTCAACACCTTTTACTGGTGATAGAGCTTTAGCTAGACAATTAGGTGTTCCAGAATCTTGGATGCAAGCATTTACAGATTGGCATTTAAGACAACAAGGATTAGATCCTAATGCACTACCTAAAGGTTACGAATTAAAAGGTACTCAGGTAGTTAAGGCTGTTGAAGGAGTTAGTGACCCTAATGCTGAAATAGCTAAGAACCAAGCTAAGTATAAAGCTGACCAAGAATTACTAGATGTTGTAGAGAACTATAAAGAAAAAGGAATTATACCTGAAGAAACTAAAATAGAATCTCTAGACGATATTAAAAAATATAGTAGTGCTGAAAGTGCTGTACCCGGTTTTGAAATACAAAATGGTAAGTTTGTTAAATCTACAAAGCCTACTACTAAAGGTCTTATCCAGAATATTAAAAGAGGCGGACAGACTATATTTGAGACAACAGTCAATAATAAAAAAGTACAGCAAGCTATTACTACTGGAAGCAAAGTTATAGAAGCAATACCAGCTCCAATTAAGAAGGCTGCTGTAGTTTTACCAGTACTAGGTGCTATTGGTGATACTGGCGTAATAGCTGGTACATTTACGGATAACAAAGAAACTAAACAGCAACAAAGAATAAATGAGATAAAAGGTGCGTCTGGTGCTTTAGGTTTAGCTGGATTTAAGTTTCCTCCTTTGTGGATTCCTTCAACTGTTATGTGGGGGATAGGAGAAATGGCACAATGGCAATACAACAAAAAGAAAGCGAGATATAAAGAAAGTTATCAAGACTTGTATTACATGGAAGCTGCTGCTGAAGGCATGGTTGATGCTGAAGGAAAACCATTAGAAATGTTTATTAATCAAAAAGTTAATCAACAGATAGATGCGGACCGTAAGACCCGTGTAGGACGCTTTAAACGATAAATACACCTTAGTATATGAAAGACACTTTAACCGCCCTACAGGACGATTTCAAGCTGTTTCTGCAAGCTTTGTGGACACAGCTAGATCTTCCACAACCTACGAGGGCACAATATGCAATTGCAGATTACTTGCAGAGTGGTCCCAAGCGACTACAGATACAGGCGTTTCGGGGAGTTGGTAAGAGCTGGATTACTGGTGCTTTTGTTCTTTGGACTCTATTTAATAACCCGGAAAAGAAAATAATGATTATTTCTGCCTCTAAGGAGAGGGCAGACAACATGAGTATCTTCTTACAAAAAATAATTATTGAAACACCTTGGTTAAAACATTTACAACCCAAATCCGACGACTCAAGGTGGTCTCGTATAAGCTTCGACGTAAATTGCAGTCCGCATCAAGCACCTTCAGTGAAGAGCGTGGGTATTACTGGTCAGCTAACTGGATCACGAGCGGATCTTATGATTCTGGACGACATAGAAGTTCCCGGAAATAGTATGACGGAGTTTATGCGTGAAAAACTACTTCAACTTTGTACCGAAGCCGAGTCAATCCTTACGCCGGAAGACGATAGCCGTATTATGTATCTCGGGACTCCTCAGACTACTTTTACTGTTTATCGTAAGTTGGCAGAGCGGAATTATAGACCATTTGTTTGGCCAGCCCGATTCCCAAAAGACACAACACCATATGACGGATTAATAGCTCCACAATTACAAGAGGACATAGATAATGGTGCTTTACCTAATACTTGTACTGACCCTGACAGGTTTGATGATGATGACTTGGTGGAAAGAGAAGCGTCCATGGGAAGAAGCAACTTTGCTCTTCAATTCATGCTTGACACTTCCCTATCTGACGCTGAGAAGTTTCCCCTCAAAATGTCTGATCTTGTTGTTACAAGTGTCAATCCTGCTACTGCACCCGATAATGTCATCTGGTGCTCAGATCCCCGAAATGCCATCAAAGACCTACCAACAGTGGGACTCCCCGGGGACTATTTCTATTCACCTATGCAACTGCAAGGAGAATGGACTGAATATACCGAGACAATTTGCAGCGTTGACCCGTCAGGACGGGGTTCCGACGAAACTACTGCTGCGTATATATCCCAAAAAAACGGCTTCCTCTATCTGCATGAAATGCGTGCATACAGGGATGGCTACAGCGATAATACCTTGCTCGACATCCTTAGAGGATGTAAAAAGTTCAACGTTACAACGTTGGTTGTCGAGACAAACTTTGGAGATGGAATTGTAAGTGAACTATTTAAGAAACATATTCAACAGACAAAACAGCGAATACTTATTGATGAAGTTAGAGCGACTATTAGGAAAGAAGACAGAATCATTGACAGTCTTGAACCTGTGCTTAATCAACATCGTCTTGTTGTTGACCGTGGGGTTATTGATTGGGACTACAACTCAAACAAGGAATTACCTCCAGAAAATAGACTTCTCTACATGCTCTTCTATCAAATGAGTAGGATGTGCCGGGAGAAGTACGCTGTGAAGCACGACGACAGATTAGACTGTCTAGCCCAAGGGGTTAAGTACTTTACAGATGCACTGTCTATTTCAGCACAAGAACAGATCAATATTAGGAAGTCTGAAGAGTGGATGGATATCCTTGAAGCTTTCATAGACAATCCCCAACAAGCCACTAACCATCTGGTTTTAGGGATGGATAAAGACCAAAGACAACAGGCTAGAGGGATAGATGACGGAAAGTCAAGCCCTCACTGGTTTTAGGGGGGTCCCCCTACCTATACAGGGGAAGGGTGGACCCTTGTGGGGAGGGAGTGAGACTGCTAAAACCAGCGACTCCTTCCTTTTAACTAATATCCGTGAAAGATATTAATGAAACAACTCCACTAACTACCTAAACAGTAATAACAGTATATATGCCAAAACTTAAGTTAAATACCTTTAAGAAACTGTACAAGAGTTTGAAGACTCCTTGGAAACCTATTAACTGGATTATATTAGGCTACTTAATTGGGATAGAGAACAGATATATAGAGCTTAAGGCTGCACATGAAGTAGATACTGCAGTAAGGAAGTATAAACAGGACTACTTTGAGAAGACTGGTGTCTTAAAACAACCCGAAGTACGTATGAAGAGGACCGATACAGGTTGGGAGATGTCAATAGGTGATATAGATGATAATTGAAGTATTATTCTGGACGTCTCTCACAATGGTGGTCTTATATCAACTAAAGCTCTTTAAAAAATAACGTAAATGTCTGAAGTGGTTAACGTAGTATAGCAGGTTCCAAAATCCCCCCAAGGGGGGTCGAAAAACATGCACGGGGGATGTATAGTCTGCCGAGAATCCAGTGATGGCAGTGCTTTTTGCTGTGTTCTTCATGCACTACGCTCCGTTTCGGCAGCGAGCGAGGCAATCATCGACAATCTCATGGCGATAGCCATGCGTCTCGATCTCTCTCGATCTGTTGCCTTAACATTCTCAGCTTCATTACACAATTACTATTGTGACAGAAATATAATTGGTACAGTAGACAAATTGAAATACACCACGGTATAATAACTCTAGGATGAGTTGTTGATGTTCTTGTTATCTCGACTCTCCCTGATAAGGGTGAGGAGAGTCTCAATAACTTCAAACACAACTCACCTCAACCATAAAACGAGCTTCGAGCTTAGTTGCTTACAACAATCGGTGTCAATCAACAGATTGTTCAGACTAAGACCCACCTTGATAAGTGGCTCTGACAACACAGTTGTTAAGAGCGTAATCGGCGACCTGTAAAAAGGGATCGAAGCGAAAGGCACAGCAGACCAGATCCTCACCGCCGTTCATACATGTCGAAGCATGGGAAGTACACACCGCCAGCCCATCCACCGGGGTGCATACTCGTTCGAGTCGAGTTGCTGGCATTTGTTTACACAAATGAAATGCAAGTTCAAATGTTCTTCGGACGCAACATACCCACTGGTGGATACGTTGACGACCAAGCATGGCAGCAGTATCAAGTACTGCTCGACAAAATCCTTGATGGTATGACCATCCTTGATGGTATTGGTTACTGGAAAGGTCAACAAGAAAAGATGAAGGTTGTCTCTACTTCAGTAGAGCATGAGGATACTGTTGAAAATCTAGTCACTGTTTATAAACAGATGTTCAATCAAGACAGCGTAGCTGTTCAGTATATGCCACCTCTTCAATTCTATTAGCTAGAGATACTCGACTCTCCCTGTTAAGGGTGAGGAGAGTCTCATCTCTACTAGCTAGACATGGCTGTCACATGATGGTTCGATTCCATCACTAGCTCTCATCCTTTGGATGAATTGTTCTTTATACATTTCGATCATGTTCATTGTAAAACCTAGATATTCTGCTGCTGTTGAGTTTGCTGCTGTCAATCCATTCACTGCTACTGCAGTTATCAGATACACCAACGGTTATGAGTACAAGTACTCCAACGTTGACAGACTCAAGCTCATCAACTTGTTGATGAATGACAACATGTCTCTTGGATTCTGGATCCGTGAGCTAAGTAACAATGCTGTTACTTGTAAGTACACTGACCGATCACCTCGAGCTGTCAAGGCTACCGGCGTTATGACTTACGAGTTTATTGGTTGTACCAATGACGCTAAGTCAACACCTAGATATCTAACTAAACAACAAAGGCTTATTGCCTTTGCTTAGCTGTCGGAGTAGGTGAGGTTCGACTCCTCACCCAGCTATTACCAACCAATGAGGTTGGTCTTATTTCCTATGGCAACACTTAAAGAATGTCTTGACGAACGCTTCGATTGTATCGAAGAGTGCAGAGACATAATGAATCACGGCTGCTCAATGGGCGTGACCGGTTTCATCTACTACGTAGAGACAGCTCAATTCTATGACGAGTATGAGTCAGAGATAGAGGAGATCCTCTATGACATTGGCTACATTCATAACTTTGAAAGGGATGAGGCTGTATCTATACAGCAACTAAAGAATGCTGCTGTTTGGGCAGTGCTTGAATACTACTGCAGTTGCAGAGTAGGTGATTACGAATGTGAATCCGAAGGATTCATTGACAACTACATGGATGATGCTGACGCCCTCGCATCTGCAGGGTACTAGGCATGCAAGTGTACACATACAAGGGCATGCGTATCACGGAGGCACAACTCGAGCGTGTGCTGGAGTGGGCGTATGCACGCATGCTGGAAGATAAACAGCTTAAGTCTCATGGACGGACACGCCCAAGAACTGTCGAACTACCCGACATATAGCATGGACGCTCACCTCGTACGCTACTTATGCACCTCAGTATAACTGCGTACGCTGAGAGCTTCTGCTCTAACTGTACACACTCATCATTTTGCAACGACTATGAGACAAGAAACTAACCATGAATTCTTCATGGACTGCTATAACGCAATGTATTTCAAGGACACTCCTCACTCTGAGGGCGGAGCCATACTCGTGGACAGCGAGGACGGACACGTAGCCATACATGGTGTGGAACCTGAAATGATTGTCCGAATGTTTAGAAACTTTGTTTGTGCTAAACACAACCATCTATTTGATCTTGAGAAAGATAGTTATGCACTTGATGCAATCAAGGAAATAGCTGAAGGTATCCGTGCTTACTACGAGATCAAGAATGCTCCTGAAAGGAGAGAACTATTCAAGCCATGTAAGGACTAATTATGTATCACGATCATTTGAAAAAACGAGTACTAACTGCCACATTCCCAGATGGCACCATCCTTCAACGTACAACAGCAAGGGATTACACCCATGTTGTATCTAGTGAGGGACGTATCAACAAACATAACTGTAGTTGGTGCGGTAGACCTGACCTTGTTGGAGCAAGGCTCAAAGACTTTGACAATCCTGTTGTTGGAGTAGTTACTAATGACCCAAGGAGGAAAGACTAATGCCTTGGTATGACGTGGAAGTTCATAGAGAACAACACTTCTTCACTATCGAAGCTGATAGTTATGAACAAGCAGAGATTGATGCTCTCGTTATGGCTGACGATCAAAGTGATTGGGGTACATATACCTACATCAATGAGATCAGCATAGCTGAGATGGCAGCACGTAAAGAAACTATGGGAGTTGACTAATGAATCAAGCAGCATTCGTAGCCTCTGTCTATGAAGTTGCATGGAAGTACAACAAGAACCTTGACGAAGCATCCTCTTTCCAAGAGGTGATTGACACTCTTATGCAAATGCAAAAGAAAGCACTGCAAATGAACTATTTGATATGTGCATTCACTGAGACAGATATCCCTACGCATAACAATTGCGACATTTAATCGCATGGACGATGAACAATCCTATATCCCAGAAGAATATCAATACTTATTAGATATAGAAATTACCGAGGAAGACCTTGGTATGACTACGCCTGACAGTCCATAAACCCTCCATCCGGAACAGGTATCCAACACACTCATCAGGCTCATGGCATCATTTCAAATGGCGTATGACACGCTCAAATCAGACTACACCCACTATTCGTATTACGAATCACCCGACCTCGAGGACGCAGCTTGGCACGCCAAGAACTTCTGCGATCACTACGGTCACAAGCTTGTAGACATTAAATACCTAGGAGATAAATATGACACGTAAATACTTTCCCAATAATTGGAGGGCTATAGCTGATTCACCTGACGAGTTCTTCCCGAACTTGAGCTATGAGGAATTTGAGAATTGGAAGATACATGGCTACATGATTCCAGATTCAGTGGACTCAATGATGAGAATCACTGACCCAAAGACTGGACGTGTGACTGAAAAGATATACAGCTCACATCACCACGCCCGTCAACGCATTAAAAAAGCGATCACGAACGGCGAAGAGTTTGTGCTGTGTACTGACGAGGGATTGTATCACCTCAAGCCAACTGACCTACCACTGGATTTTAATAACAATGACTGAAAGACTTTTTATCAAACAATACAACAAACTGTTAAGCGATATAGCTGTGCATCCTAATCACGATGAACTGCTTAACATTATGTCACAGCAATTGATTGACGACACTAACCGTGTAAAACGTCAAGTGTTTAAGAAAAAACAGTAGTAATTTATACTTACTATTGGTATATTTAAACTACATTGAATCTATCGACTTTATTTAATGAAACTTTTATCCTTCGGTGATTTATACATAGGCATGGACAAAGAAAAATTCTGTGACATTGATATACACCTCGGTAGATTTGTGCTACAGTACGAATGTGCCAACCCTATGACTATAGATGGACAGAGCAAGCGATCCATTCAAGAAGACATTAACGGATAATCAAATGCTCAAGCTTTTCCAGTGTATGGAAGAGTTTGTAAAGTTTGATCCTGAAATGCCTCTGCAACTCCAGCTCACATTCTTATACATTGCGTCTCACGATGGATGTCATAAGCAAGCACTCGAGGAGGAGCTAGGTTATAGCAACGCTGCTGGTAGCAGGAACACTGACTACTTAGCACTACAACACCGTTACGGTAAAAAGGGTATGAACCTGATTAGCAAGGACAGAGATCCTTCTAATCGTAGGCGGTACTCTCTGACCTTGACGAAACAGGGGAATGCCTTAGTTAAATCTCTCAAACAGAAACTCTATGGCAAAACCGAAAACGTCTTGGAAACAATGCCGAGACTACACACTCATCAATCGCAGGGAGTGGCAGAATAGTGGACGCAAGTCTGCAATTCTTTACTCAGGTAAGTTTACCTTGTTTCACCCTCAGACTATTGACCCACACAAGATTACATATCGCATGATATTGGAAGATTGTCTGGAACTTAAGAACAAGAACGCTCTTTCACATGCCTCACTTAATAGGTATGTATCAGCAGTTAGTACTATTCTCAGGTTTTGTCAAAAGTGTCAGATCTTGAGTCAGGACTGGACAGTCCCTAGATTCGAGAGATATCCAGAGGCTGAGACGTCTTATTCCCGGGACGCATTCACTTCAGAGGAAATCAACTTAATGATTAAGTACGCTAGAAGTATTCTGGCTAACGATGATCTAGGAGATATGATTCTGTTTGCTACGTTATCAGGGATGAGACAAGGAGAGATACTTAAGCTGACTAATGACAAGATAAATCTTGAGCATAAGTCAATTGAGATATTGTTTCCTAAAGGTAAGAAGGGCAAGTCCCGTTTCATAGGTATTCACGATTCATTGATGCCTATTCTTACTAAGCGTATTGCTCTTAATCCATGTGGACTTACGTTCGGAGACGATTGGTTAAATGCCGATCAGATGCGGACATGGTTTAACAGATGTATTACTGGAGCATTACAAAAACCGGTTGGTATTGACAGTCCATGGAAATTTCACGGACTTAGACATACATGTGGCACCTTACTTGTTCAATCAGGTATGAACATCGTTGATGTTGCTACCCACTTGGGTCATAGTTCCACCCGAGTTACCGAAAGATACTTACATTCATTTGATAAGGATCTAAGCAAGAGAGCTAACTCAGTAGACTTTGCATATGTGTAATCTACCGCATCTACAAGGTTTGCAAAACACCACTTTTCTTTACGTATTGGTTATATGTTAAGTGTGTCTGTTACAATTTTATCGCCGAGATCCCTTGGGAGTGTGGTGGAATTGGTAGACACGCCGGACTTAAAATCTTACGAAATCTGAATACAGTGGTGTACCTCGATCTTGGCTGAATAGCTGAGATCTTTTTTATTGCAATGGTTTATAGATATATACACCTTTGCATAGTTTAAATTATGTAATCTACCGACTAATAAATGCTTAAGTCTGATCTAGAAAGACAGGCGAGTTTCGAGCGAAAACAGATAAAGGGTGGCTTAGAGAAGATCAGATCTGATACCAAGAAATTACTTGATAAAGATTACGGCTCTGCCACAGTTTTTGGCTCTGCAAGTATAGAAACTCTCCTACCGTATTTGATAAAGTATATAGACGAGAAGAAAAAGAAACGATTAGAAGTAGCTAAGGGTGGGGCTGGACATTTGATTGAACTACTGCCATATATCATGGCTGTGGACACTGAATCACAGGCAGCTATCACAGCTAAGCTTACATTCGATAAAGTATTTTCTAATCGCAGAGATAATTCAAAAATATTAAAGGTTGCTGATGCCATAGGTGCAGCTCTAGAAGCTGAAAGTCAGATGAGATACTACGAGGATATAGCACCAGCTCTATTCAAAACTCTCAAGGACAACTACTGGCACCAAGCTAAGGGTACAGAATATAAACGTAAGTCTATGCAGACTATCATCCAGAAGCATGATATCCCAGCATGGCGTACATGGACTGTACCAATACGTGTAAAGGTAGGTGCTTGGTTTTTAGATTGTATATGTGAATCCAGTGGTTGGTTTGAGAGAGTCACCAAAGGAGTAGCAAAAAGATCTGACCAATACATTGAACCTACACCAGCTTTTAATGCACAGAAAGAAGAGATAGTCAGACTAGCTGAATTGTTTAGTCCGATGGCGTGGCCGATGTTAGTAGAACCAAGAGACTGGTCTCCAGTACATGAAGGTGGCTACTATTTAAACGAGCTAACGCAGTGCCATGAGATGGTACGCAGAGGGGTACCCCTACCTATACAGGGGGAAACTATTTATAAGTTTCTGAACTCAATACAGAAAGTAAAATACCGTCTGAATCCCTTTACAGTACAAGTTGCTGAAGAGTTAGAAGAGAGACAGATAGAGGTAGGAAAGTTTCATCCCGTATTACATTATCCTGAACCTCCTAAGCCATTTGATATTGAGACAAATGAGACAGCTAGGAAGGAGTGGAAGAAGAAGGCAGCCAATGCCAAGAACAAGAACGCTAACGAATGGAGAGCTAGTTGTCGTACTCGTATGACTATGAATGTAGCCAGAGAGTTTAAAGACAAAGATTACTTCATTCCTTGGAGCTACGACTATAGAGGTAGAGCATACCCTATACCTAGTTTCCTTACACCACAAGATACTGACTTTGGTAAGAGTCTTATTAGGTTTTCTGATGAGGCTGAGATAACTGAAGATGGTAAGTCATGGTTAGCTTTCCAAGTAGCAACAACTGTTGGTCTTGATAAGGCAACGTTAGACGAGAGACTAATGTGGCCGAAGCTTATTGAGAATAAGGCAAGGATCATACGTGTCGCTACAGATCCGATAAATAATATCGGGGACTGGGAGACTGCTGACGAACCTTGGCAATTTTTAGCTAGTTGTAGAGAATACTATGACGTAGTTATTACACACTCATCAAGCACAACAGGATTACCCGTGGCTACCGATGCTACATGCTCAGGTCTACAGATCTTAGCAGGATTAGCACGAGATAAGTCCACAGCTTCACTGGTAAACGTATTACCTAGTGATAAACCGCAAGATGCTTATGCAGTAATAGCAGAACAGAGTAGATCTCAGATACCTGAGAGGTTACGTCCTTACTGGGACAGAAAAAAAACCAAGCGTTGCGTGATGACAATCCCTTACAACGCAAAGCCTTTCAGCAATCGACAGTATATTCGTGACGCATTTAAAGATATAGATATTGAGGTTGAAAAAGAAGAACTGACTCAAGTAGTTAAAGCAGTCCGTGACGCTATGGAAGATGTCGTCCCGGGACCGATGAAGGTTATGCGATGGATAGAACAAGAAGTTAGTAGAGCTATACGAAAAGGTGCTACTGAATTGATGTGGGTAACGCCTTCAGGTTTCCGTGTAACACAGAGACTTATGAAGATGGATACCAAAATCATTGAGCTAATGCTCTTAGGTAGATGTCGAATCAAAATAGCTGACGGTGAGAAAGGCGTAGATCTACGTCATCACAAGAACGCTACAGCTCCTAACCTTATTCATTCACTAGACGCATCACTGCTACACATATCAGCTACCCAGTTCGATGCACCTATCAGTCTGATACATGACTCGGTATTGTGCAGAGCCACTGATATGACTATGTTATCCACCTTAGTTAGAGATACATACATGCACCTCTTTGCGGAGCATGACTTCCTTACCGACTTTGCCCAAGCTATTGGAGCTGAGTCTGAACCACCGATTATTGGAGATCTGGAACCAGAATCCGTAATTGAATCCACTTACTTTTTTTGTTAATGGCAAGAAACATACATATAACCCCACAGCCTGTAACTCTTAGTGGTTATCAAGCTGTACTGAAGCCAAGTAAATTTGGCTATTCACTGAAAGCAATTGTTGACAGTAGCATAGTTAATGCACTTGAAGAAGAGAGAACTGACTGTCTTAAATGGGCAGAATCAAAACTCAAGAACCCAAAGAGATCAACTTTAAGACCTGAACCATGGGAAGAAGTTAGCGAAGGAAAATTCATCGTTAAGTTTTCATGGGCAGAGGATAAACGTCCACCAGTTGTAGACACTGAAGGCACACCAATAACTAACCTAGATACACCCGTCTATGAAGGATCCAAAGTTAAGATTGGCTTTATTCAAAAGCCTTATATACTCCGTGATGGTGTTACATACGGTACCTCACTAAAACTTAGTGGAGTGCAAGTAGTATCCGTCCAGACTGGAGCTGGTGTAGATACTGGTGACTTGGACGAGGACGGCGTAGCCGAATTGTTTGGTACAACTGCTGGCTTCAAAGCTGATGACCCAAACGTACAACCTGACTTAGCTCCTAGCTCAGTCGAAGACGACGACTTCTAATGTTTAAATCAGGATTAGAGGAGAAAGTCTCTGATCTCTTATGCGAACTGGGTGTTGATTATGAATATGAAAGTACAAGCTTTCCTTATACAATTCAGCACCTTTATACGCCAGATTTTATTTTATCTAACGGCATAATTCTAGAAGTGAAAGGATATTGGGACCCCACCAGTAGGCGTAAGACACGTCAGGTGGTTAAAGAACATCCGGAAATAGATTTACGCATGGTCTTTCAAGACCCTTATAAAAAAATATCTAAGAAATCAAAGACGACGTATGCACAATGGTGCAAGCGTTACGGAATTAAATGGTGTGCATATCACGCCATACCAGTTGATTGGCTTACCTAACTCACCCATATGAAACAGAAATGTGACTTACGAGTTATTGATAATTATCTAGAAAAAGAAATTTTTGAAAAAGTACTTAATTTTTTTGATCACGAACAGACTCATTGGTTTTTAACTAAAGGAATTTCCGATCCTGACTTAACAGCTTCAACGAGTTTTGATACCAGTGCTTTAGATAGTTATTTTTTTTGTCACCCAGTTTATGACCACATGGTTCCTCGAAGTACAAGTTTTAACGAACTTATAGAACTTATAGAGGGTCCATTAAAAAGAACTTTAGGTACAGAATTAAATACTATAACTCGCATCAAATGTAATTTATATCCAAGAACAGAAATAGTTAATAGACATCCATGGCATATTGATTCAAGTGAACAACCAGCATTACGTGGTGCGTTGTTGATGTTGAATACATGTAATGGTTTTACAGGATTTATTGATGGTACAAAAGTAGACAGTGTTGCAAACAGAATTGCATTTTTTGATGCAACTGAAAAACATCACTCAACCAGTACATCAGATTCTTCATATCGTCTAACGTTAAATATTAACTATGTCTGAATCGGAATTTTTAAGACACGAACCGTGTCCAACTTGTGGCTCGTCCGACGCTAATAGCGTGTACACGGACGGGCACTCTTATTGTTTTAGTTGCCAAACCTACATACCGGGGGAGGGTGACTTACACACTCATCAAATGCAGACAAATGTTAACTTCAAAGGATCAGCCCAAAGGCTGCAAAAACGACGAATTAGCGAAGCCGTATGCCAATTTTTTAAAATCTACAGAGACGAGGCATACTTACGCTTCCCTTATTTTGATAGCTCAGGACGCCTTAAAGGGTTCAAAGTAAAAACCAAAAACAAGGACTTCAAATATGAAGGCGAAACTACAGACACTCTTTTTGGTCAGCATCTTTTCCCTAATAGCGGTAAACGCATTGTTATCACGGAAGGTGAATTAGATGCTGCATCGTGCTATCAAGCAATGGAAAACTGGCCGATGGTATCGCTACCACATGGGGCAGCGTCAGCCAAAAAAGACATTCAAAAACAAATACCTTTTTTACAAGGTTATCAGGAAATCATCCTCTTCTTTGATAAAGACGAAGCAGGATTGCGAGCGACGGAACAAGTGGCTACTCTCTTACCACAAGGGACAGTTAAGATTGCTCACTTGGCGGATCCTTACAAGGATGCCAGTGATGCTTTACAGAATGATGATCCGGACGCTATACGCCGTGCGATATGGGATGCAAAACCTTATCAACCTGATGGTATCGTGGATGGGAAATCGCTCCTTGAATTGGTAACTACACCAACTCCACCATGCGATCACACATATTCACTAGAAGGTTTACAAGAAAAAACCCACGGAATAAGATACGGCGAATTGACCACTATAACAGCAGGGACTGGGCAAGGTAAGAGTACTTTTTGTCGTCAGCTTGCTACAGATTTATTGGAATCTGGCGAACGAGTTGGTTATATAGCTTTAGAAGAATCCAATAGGCGAACAGCTCTTGGTCTTATGTCAGTTGGCGTAGGTCAAGCCTTACACCTAGGGGAACACGAAAAAGACGTACTACAACTTGCATATGATACGACTATTAGCAATTGGAATCTTTATTTATACGATCACTTCGGTAGTCTTTCGCCCGACATCATCTACAACAGAATTGAATACATGGCATTGGGATTGGATATCAGAATCATATTCCTCGACCACTTGTCTATATTACTGTCGGGATTAGATGGTGATGAGAGACGCATGATAGATACCACTATGACTAAGTTAAGGTCATTAGTTGAACGAACTGGTATCAGTTTATTTCTAGTATCACATTTAAGACGTACGCAAACAGATAAAGACCATACCGATGGAGCAAAAGTTTCACTCGGACAATTACGAGGCAGCCAAGCTATAAGCCAATTATCTGACACAGTTTTAGCCTTAGAGCGAGATCAACAAGCTGAGAATGATGTATCTACATTACGAGTTCTCAAGAACAGATATTCAGGCGAAACAGGTATAGCTGCACAACTTCAATACGATAAAACCACCTGTCGATTTAATGAAACTAAGGACCCAATTCTCAATACCCAAACAGACTTCTGATATTGAGTTACAGAGACCTAACCCACCTAGTAAGAAAGCAGTTAAAAAAGCAAAATTTAAAGATAAAACTTACACGGGGAAAAACAATGCTCGTGTTTGACTGCGAAACTAATGGGTTACTACCTAATGTCTCACAAATACATTGCCTAGCCATCTATGACACGGACACTAAAGAAAGTCATGTGTTTAATGACATACCTAGTGATAAACATGGAATTATAGAAGGGCTTAACTGGCTTGTAGAAGCTGACGTCATAGCCGGTCACAATATTATTAACTATGACTTAGCCGTGTTCAAGAAGATTTACCCTTGGTTTGAAACTAAGGCTGAACTCTACGACACTTTAATTTTATCTAGACTATATCATCCAAATATGATTGACATAGATAAGAAAAGACAATGGCCGAGAATGCCTTTACAACTATATGGACGTCATAGCTTAGAAGCTTATGGCTACAGATTAGGAGAATATAAAGGCGAATTTGGTAAAACTACTGACTGGTCAGAGTGGAGCCAAGAAATGCAGGATTACTGCGAACAAGACGTAAAAGTTACCACCAAATTATGCGAACACTTCCGCCCTTACCTGACTCGTGTCGGCTAGAGCACCGAGTCGCAGAAATATTAACCGAACAAGAAATACATGGATGGTCATTTGATGAACAAAAGGCTCAGCAACTTGAGTCATCTCTCAGAGGAGAGATGGAAGCAACTGTTGCAATACTTCGGGGAGAATTCCCTCTCATTGGAGGAAAGATGTTCACTCCTAAACGAGATAACGCTACACAAGGATATAAACAGGGAGCAGAACTCCAAAGATTAGTTGAATTTAACCCAACATCACGAGACCATATTGCATGGATTTTACAGAATCGTTTGAACATTACATTGACCCAGACTACGAAGACTGGGAAACTAATTATCGACGAGATTACATTGAAGGAGATATCACATCCCTTCTGCAAGTTATGTGCGAAAGCTTTGGATCTGAAGAAGAAGCTAGGCATGATATCGCAAGGCGTGAACGCTTGGCTAAAGTTATGTACAACCCATAATCGGATACATCACCATTGTTCAGTTTCTACTAACACATTTAGATGTGCTCATCGGAAACCGAACTTAGCTCAAGTACCAGCCGAAAAACAATTTAGAGAACTATTTACTGCTAGTCCGGGAAACATAATGGTAGGTGCAGACCTATCTGGAATAGAGCTACGAATGTTAGCTCATTATTTAGGACGATATGACGGGGGTCGATACGCCGATATTTTACTTAACGATGATATTCATCAGGTAAACGCAGACAAAATAGGAATCACCAGACGCCAAGTCAAGACTGTAACTTATGCCTTCTTGTATGGTGCTGGAAACGAGAAAATAGGTATGAGTTATGATAACTCTTTACAACCCAAGGAAGCTAAAAAAAAGGGATCCGAAATCCGAAAAGCGTTTGTATCTGCAATCGAAGGATTGTCTGAACTTTTGGGAGCGGTGGCAGCTAAGTCTACTAATGGGTTCTTGCTGGCATGTGACGGAAGAAGGGTGCTGGTCGATAGCTCGCACAAAGGATTAAATTACCTTTTGCAATGCTCAGCAGGAATTGTAGCGAAGCGTTGGATGGTTATAGCTAACGATTTATTTGCTCAAAACAATGTCCACACTCATCAACTTGCCTTTGTGCATGATGAGCTTCAATTTGAATGCCCTCCAAACCAACTGATCGCCGTTAGATATGGCTTAGAAGCCTCAGCAACTTTAGCTGGCGAATATTACAACTTAAGATGCCCAATTGCTGCCGAAAGCCAGCATGGAAACACATGGGCAGACGTACATTAATGAAATTACTTATTGATTGTGACTACATAGTATATAAATGCTGTGCAGCCACCGAAACCGAAATTGATTTTGGAGAAGACCTTATAATAGTCACTTCAAATTATTCAGAAGCTTATAAAAGAGTAAAACGTGAAATACAGCAAGTTCAAGACGAATTTATGTGTGATGACGTCATTTTATTCTTTACAAGCCCTATAAATTTTAGGAAAAAAATTCTGCCGGAATATAAAGGGCATCGACAACGAAAAAAGCCCTGTGGCTTTAAACGTGTCATCAACGATTTAAAAATCGAATACAAAGTTATTATCAAAGATACTTTAGAAGCTGACGATACATTAGGTATCTATGCAACTAAGTATCCCGGGAACATAATAGTCTCTCCTGATAAAGATATGAGACAGATACCCGGAAAATTATATGACTTTAAAGAAACAGTAGACATCACACCAGATGAAGGTGCTCGATGGCATCTGATACAAACCATGGCCGGAGATAACACGGACGGATACTCAGGTGTCCCCGGGATAGGAATAAAACGTGCTGAACAGATCTTTAAATTAAAAGGATACACATGGCGAGCAGTCGTTGAGACCTTTGAGGAAAAAGGAATGACTGAGGAAGATGCCTTAGTAAATGCACGACTAGCACGAATATTAACTACTGAAGATTACGACCATGAGAAAAAAGAAGTCATCCTATGGACCCCCACCACCAATTACAAAGTTGACAGTGGAGCAGGATCTGAAGATGAGGCAGTTAGAGATCTTGTTAAACAAACCGCAAGCTAAAAAAGAAGACTTAATCATAGTGATGTTAGCTCTACAGGAGCAAGCATTTGTTTTATCAAATTGTATTAAAAACCTTATAGAAAAATGGCCGAAACCACCAACGACCACGGACCTCAGTACTACAGACGAGGTTCCATTGATGTTTGGGATTTTATTAGAGACCAAGGACTCGGATTCCACCTCGGAAACGTAATCAAATATACATGCAGAGCTGGATATAAAGAGAACCACATAGAAGATTTAAAAAAAGCAGTCCATTACCTATCTAATGAAATCGAATATAGAACCAAACAAGATCGCTAGAACCGGAAGAGTTCAGCAATGGATTGACAATCCAGAATCCCGTCTGCCCGTGTCATGCACTGTCTTCGTTGTTGAAGACTCAATGGAAGGACCAAATGGAATCGAAGCAAGCTGGAGATTTGTATCGCACGCTCTCCGCAATGGAGCAGGATGTGCGGTCCACTTGTCAAAGCTCAGACCCAAGGGTTCTGAGTCTATTAAAGGAGCTGACACGCTTGTTGCAAGCGGTCCAGTCTCCTTCGGAAAATTCTACTCAACATTAAATGAAATACTTAGGAGGGGGGGCACATACCGTAACGGAGCTTGCGTTTTGCACCTTGATATTACTCACCCCGATATTCTTGACTTCGTGCTCGCAGAAAGACACGAACTCCCATGGGTCAAACGATGTGTTGACCTCGAGCCCCAGCTCTGGTTTAATACAGAAACTTCAGTCAAGGAAGCAATCCTACGAGGAATTGCTCGAGGAGATATCTGGCTCAACAAAATAAAATATTACAATGGAAACAGAATCTATGGAAACGTCTGTCTTGAAGTATTCCTGCCCTCACGTGGGACTTGCTTGTTACAGCACGTCAATCTCGGTGCCAATTCAATCGGCGACCTCAGATCGACTTTCCGTACAGCTATGTCCGAGCTGTGCGATCTCCATCCAAGGACAAATGTTGGAGAATCTGGAGAATACCTTACGCCGGATAGAGACAAACAAGTTGGGCTCGGACTGCTCGGTCTTGCCAACTTCCTCTCGCTACATAATATAACCTATGCCCAATTTGGGGATGCACTCGAAGCGATTAATCGTGGAGAAACCATCCAAGGCACCGCAGGGATGGCAGCCCGGGAGCTTTATTTGGGCATAGAAATCGCTGCCAACATAGCAAGAGAAAAGAACATGGTCAGGGCATTTGCCATAGCCCCAACTGCTAGTTGTTCTTATCGTTCAAGAGATCTCAATGGCTACACAGCAACTCCCGAGATCGCACCCCCTATAGCACGAACAGTGGACAGGGATTCAGGTGAATTTGGGGTAGAACGAGTTGAATATGGCAACGTAGAAATCGCATCCGAAGTTGGATGGGAGAGTTATAAGAAAGTAGCAGACGAAATAATGCGTATGCTATTTAGAACTGGTTTGCTTCATGGCTATAGCTTCAATTCTTGGAGCGACATGGTGACTTACGATGAAGCATTTATCGAAGAGTGGCTGAAGAGTCCACAAACTTCGCTCTATTATTCACTTCAGGTGATGGGCGACACTCAAGATAAATCAGATGCTTACGCAGCATTGGATGCCAAAGATGTCGATGAATACTTAGAAGGAATATTGGAGACAAATCCCATATCATGTGACTGTCAACAATGAATCCCTATCAGAAATTATTAAATAGAAAACGAACTTGGACGCCAGTCCAAACTACTAAAGGAAAGTTTAAAGAAGGTGCAGAAGAAACCATCTACCGTGCTCTTGCAATACGCCACATGGAATTACCAGTTGGCGACTTTATATCTAACAGTCTCTCTGAGATTCCTAGTTTATCTAAGGAACTTTTGGAGTCGAATATAAAGGATGAGATTAAACATGATCTAGCTCTCGGATATATCACCAACGCTCATGGCGTTAATGACAAAGCTGAAGCTGAGGCACTACGCCTACGAGATGCTTGGTTATCTCATCCAGATCACACAGTACTGAAAGCATTGGTTATTGAGCGTGCCATATTTTTTGTCTTACTACCTTTCTTCAGGTTTAACGGAGACGCAGGATTAGCTACAGTTTCGGCTGATATCTCACGTGATGAACAAGTCCATGTGGCTTGTAATTCCCTGGTATCACTGGAGTTAGGGCTAAAGCCTAGTGCTTCTCTGGACAAGTTAAGGAAAGCAACTATTAATTGGATCATGCAACCATTAGGTAAGCATGCTGATAAATATTTAGACAAAAAATTTTGGCTAGATGCTAGTGATCGACTCATGTACGAAGGCAAAGCACCACAACTAAGTGGCACAAAGGCTGCAAGAATGCCAGCATTTTTTGAACATGACAACAGAAATCTCCCTCAATACTCTTAGGCTACACAACGATAGGTTGGACAAGCTAGTCGAAAGACTTGAGGAAAATTTTGGTTGGAAACCTATCCATCCAAAAGAAGACATAAACACAATTATGTACAGAGCTGGTCAAGCCAGCGTCATTGAATATATACAATCCATTATGGAGGAAGAAATCTAATGTGTATCGGAGGAGGAGGACCCTCAACACCACCACCAACACCACTACCACCACCACCACCAGCACCAGAACCCCCAGCACCAGTGTTACCAACACCGGAGCCTGTAGTTAAACCTGTTAACCCAGCAGTAAGAAAGAAAATTTCTAAGAAAGCAAGTGGTAAAACAGGATCAGGATCATTAAGGATTCCCTTAGATCCCGGAGCAGGAATGGGCGGAGTCGGAGGCGGTCCGTCAGGCGGAGTCAATACATAATGAAGGCTCGTGAAAGATACAATCAATTAAGTACTGGTCGAAGACAGTTCCTCGACAAAGCGATTGATTGCTCAGAACTCACGTTACCTTATCTAATACAAGACGACACATCTACTAAACCAAACCACGAATCCTTGAAGGTTCCATGGCAATCAGTTGGAGCTAAGTGTGTGGTAACACTTGCAGCAAAACTAATGCTTGCAGTATTACCTCCACAAACTACCTTCTTCAAATTGCAAATGAGAGAAGACAAGTTAGGTGAAGAATTTACTCCTGATGTAAGAAGTGAACTTGACCTATCTTTCTCAAAGATGGAGAGGATGATAATGGATTACATTGCTGCCACTAATGACAGAGTAGTTATACATCAAGCATTAAAACATTTAATAGCTGGTGGTAACTCTCTTATATATATGCATAAGCAAGGGTTAAAAAATTATCCACTCTCAAGGTATGTCGTTAACCGAGATGGTAACGGTAACGTTTTAGAGATAGTTACAAAGGAACTGATAAGCCGTAAAGTTATGGAGTTTGAAATACCAGACCCAGTAACTAATACAGGCATAGACGAATCAGATAAGAAAGATAAAGAAGACGTAGAAGTTTACACCTACGTCAAACTTATAGATGGTCAATGGGTATGGCACCAAGAAGCGTTCGATAAGATCCTTCCCGGGAGCCGTAGTACTGCACCTAAGAATGCAAGCCCATGGCTACCACTACGATTCAATGTGGTAGACGGAGAAGACTATGGTCGTGGCAGAGTCGAGGAGTTTCTCGGTGATCTTAAAACTTTAGAGGGTTTATCCCAAGCTTTAGTTGAAGGGTCTAGTGCTGCAGCCAAAGTTATATTTCTTGTCTCACCATCAAGTACTACCAAGCCTAGTGCAATAGCTAAAGCTGGTAATGGAGCAATCGTACAAGGACGTGCTGAAGACGTACAAGTTGTTCAAGTAGGTAAGACTGCTGACTTCTCAACGGCTGCCAACATGTCACAGACAATTGAAAAAAGATTGTTAGAAGCGTTCCTTGTTATGAACATAAGGAATGCAGAACGAGTTACTGCTGAAGAGGTACGCCTCACTCAGCTTGAACTAGAACAACAACTCGGAGGCATTTTCTCATTGCTAACCGTTGAGTTCTTGATACCTTATCTCAACAGAACACTACTTGTATTACAGCGTAGTCGTCAGATACCTAAGCTACCTAAAGATATAGTCAGACCTACAATCGTAGCTGGCATAAATGCTTTAGGACGTGGGCAGGATAGAGAATCACTTACTCAGTTTGTTGGAACTATTGCACAGACTCTTGGACCTGAAGCTTTAATTAATTTTATTAATCCTTTAGAAGCTATCAAGAGACTAGCTGCTGCTCAGGGTATAGACATCCTGAATTTAGTTAAGACTGAAGAGCAGTTACAGCAAGAACGTCAGCAAGCACAACAACAAGCAGTGCAACAGTCTCTCGTAGATCAAGCAGGACAGATGGCATCCAGCCCTATAGCTGACCCATCTAAAAATCCAAACTTAGCTCCACAAGAAGAACCACCTACTGAAGAATAATGGCTGAAACATTAACGATAGATAATACCCCTGAATCTGAGGTAGTCCTCTCTGAGGAAGAACAAGATTCACTAGAGGTAGGAGAAAAATTAGTTGCCGAACAAGAAGGTAAACTAGCTGGCAAGTATGACACAGCGAAAGATTTAGAACAAGCCTACCTCGAACTACAAAAAAAATTAGGAGACCAAGATGGGATACAAGAAGGGAAACAAGAAACCGAAGAAGTAACTGAGGAGGAACCCGAGGAGAGCCCAGCCTTATCACTTATAAACGAAGCATCAAATGAGTTTTACTCAAATGATAATTCTTTATCTGAGGAAACTATAGAAAAGTTTTCCAGTATGAGTAGTAAGGAATTAGTAGCTTCATACTTACAAGCTCTAAAAAATAATCCTAACCAACAGCAACAGCAGTCAGCACCAGTTGCAGACTTGACTGATGCCGAAGCCAATCAGATTAAAAACTCTGTTGGTGGAGAAAGAGAGTACTCAAACATAGTTACTTGGGCTGGACAAAACTTATCCAAACCTGAAGTAGAAGCGTTTGATACCTTAATCAACACAGGTAACATTGCTCAAATCAAACTAGCAGTAGCTGGAATGAAAGCACAGTACCAAAACGCCAATGGATATGAAGGCAGAATGCTGCAAGGCAAGGCAGCCAAAACATCTGATGGCGGTTTCCGTAGCCAAGCTGAATTAGTAGCAGCTATGGGAGACCCTCGCTATGACACCGACCCAGCATACAGAGCTGAAGTCATAGCAAAACTAGATAGATCTGACGTTAACTTTTAATTATGTCTAACAAAAAAGAATTTGGCAAAATGGTCAAAGAGTTTGGTAGTAACTGGAAAAAAATACAGGATACTGCAAAGAAAAAACAAAAGATTTTAGACCAATTAAAAAATGAAAACTAAAGATTTAGATACGTTACTTCAAAACGAATACCCTTACGAACCACCAGTACGAATTATTCCTATGTCACACCACAACACAAACCCAATTATGACACATGAAGCGGAACGCTTTAACGGCTGGGCAGCAATGCTTGGCTTTGTTGCTGCTGTCGGTGCTTATGTCACCACAGGTCAGATCATACCCGGCATCTTCTAAATGGAAGATGAGTTGCTTTGATTTTCTCGAAGCAAGATACAAAGTGATACTCGATGAGAACCTACCTTTGAAAGCAAAGATGGAACTCATCGAATTTTTCCTCTCCAAAGTGGAAGAGGAATGCGACAACATTCATTTAAATTAATTAATCACATGGCTGCAATCTCATTACAAAGAGACACTACAACCAACTGGGAGAAGTTTTGTGAGTGGGTTACAAGTACAAACAACCGCCTTTATGTAGGTTGGTTTGGAGTGCTTATGATACCTTGCTTACTAACTGCTGCAATATGTTTTACTCTCGCCTTCATCGCTGCTCCACCAGTGGACATCGACGGCATACGTGAGCCAGTTTCAGGCTCGTTATTGTACGGAAACAATATTATTTCAGGAGCTGTCGTCCCTAGCTCTAACGCAATCGGACTACATTTTTATCCTATATGGGAAGCTGCCACCTTGGACGAGTGGTTATACAATGGCGGACCATATCAACTCATTGTCTTTCACTTCTTAATAGGAGTAGCTGCATATGCAGGAAGACAGTGGGAACTATCTTACCGTTTAGGTATGAGACCTTGGATCTTTGTTGCTTACATGGCTCCAGTGTCTGCTGCACTAGCAGTATTTCTAGTATATCCATTTGGTCAGGGATCATTCTCTGATGGTATGCCTTTAGGAATCAGTGGAACCTTTAACTTTATGTTCGTCTTCCAAGCGGAACACAACATCCTCATGCACCCATTCCACATGCTCGGTGTGGCAGGGGTTTTTGGTGGCTCTCTGTTTGCTGCTATGCACGGAAGCCTTGTTACTTCCTCGCTCATACGGGAGACTACGGAAACTGAATCACAGAACTACGGCTACAAGTTTGGTCAGGCAGACGAGACTTATAACATAGTTGCTGCACACGGATATTTCGGAAGACTTATATTTCAATATGCTTCATTCAACAACAGCCGTTCGCTTCACTTCTTCCTTGGTGCTTTCCCGGTTATTGGCATATGGCTTACCTCCATGGGTATATGCACTATGGCTTTTAACCTCAATGGTTTTAACTTTAACCAATCAGTAGTTGATGCTAGTGGCAATGTAATTCCTACTTGGGCAGACGTTCTTAACAGACAAAGTTTAGGTATGGAAGTAATGCACGAGCGTAACGCTCACAACTTCCCACTTGATTTGGCTTCAACTGAATCAACAGAAGTAGCATTAACAGCCCCTCAAATTGGCTAAAAAAATTTGGACTATATGGAAGTACGCTCTCGGTAGCTTTAGCGATGATAAGACTAGATCTTATGACAACGTTATTGCTATCGCTCGTACTTTTATTTTCATTAGTTACCTCATAACTAATTGCTTTATTATTTCTGGCGTCATACGCCACTGGAACAATGTCCCTATACGAGAACATCAACAACAGAAAGAAGCTAGGTATTAGTAGACCAGCTAGTAAAACTACGATTAGTTCTAAAAACTACACAGCTATGAAAGCTGGCTTCCCTAAAAAGAAAAAAAAGAAAACAGCATGAGTCATCAGAATACGAAGATGAAAGCACATCGAGTAATCTTTGAACCAGAACCAGAAAAGAAACAACCTGAAGATTTTTTAAAACTTGAGGAAGTTCCTACATATAAAGAACCAGAAGGAGAACCCTCTTTTTAACGACACGTCCGTTCATCCCTCACGGGACGCATGAGAACTAAGCATGGAACGGGGCTTAGTATATGGAGATAACCATGAAAGTTACTTTCGTATATCGTGGCGTTGCTTACACAAGAATAATCGGTTAAGCGATCTGGGAGGTGCAAGTCCTCCCTATTCAATTTGGCTTTTTGCCCTTACGAGGATACCAATTAGCCGTCTAGACGGTGGGATAGACCACAATATCACTTGAGTCTAAGTAAGACTCACAACTTTTTACGTACGTAGACGATCAAATATACCTTTAATTTTACGCTTATATAATGGCACATCAGGACAGTACACTGACCACGAGTCTAACTCGCCAAGGTCAGTCAAACTCAACAGGTGACGCTAGAGCACTTTATCTTAAACTCTTCTCAGGAGAGATGTTTAAAGGTTTCCAGCACGAGACAATCGCTCGTGACATGGTAATGAAGAGAACTTTGAAGAACGGTAAGAGTCTTCAGTTCATCTATACAGGTAGAACAACTGCCGAGTACCATACTCCCGGAAACAGCATCTTAGGTAACAGTGACGGTGCACCTCCAGTCGCAGAAAAAACAATAACTGTTGACGACCTATTAATCAGTTCAGCATTCGTGTATGAGCTAGATGAAACACTCGCACACTTTGAATTGAGAGGCGAGATTTCCAAGAAAATTGGATACGCATTAGCTGAGAAGTATGACAGACTCATCTTCAGAGCTATCACTAGAGGAGCTAGAGCTGCTT
>OCZA010000095.1_pt1 | contig 29345 bp, 25 predicted proteins | sample 1539021 | NCBI WGS metagenome assembly OCZA01 (sample SAMEA2619376, study PRJEB22493) | marine metagenome | biome: marine biome (ENVO:00000447); feature: surface water layer (ENVO:00002042); material: "saline water (ENVO:00002010), including plankton (ENVO:xxxxxxxx)" | depth 5 m | reverse complement strand
CCTTGTTGTCCTTGTTGTCCTTGTTGTCCTTGTTGTCCTTGTTATCTTTATTCTTATCGTTTTTATTCTTTTGATTTTTTAAAAGTTCCTTTGCCAAAACATAATTATATCTTGTTTCTTCATCGTCAGGATTATTGAGTAACGCTTTTTTAAAGTTATCTACGGCTCCTTGATAATTTTTATCTTTCATGAATGTATTACCTAAATTATGGAATGCTTTATGTAGATCTTCTTTGCTATTTAGCTTTGCTAAAGATTGATTATAATTAAATCTAGCTTCATTTGATAAATTATTTTTATACAGGGAATTTCCCAAGTTATATGGTGCTTGATAGTTTAATGAATCAATTGAATATGCTTTTCTGTAATTATATTCTGCACTTGAAAACTTATCTTTTTGAAACTCAATATTTCCATCAAAGACTAAATTATTTGAATCTTTCTGATCTTCATCTTGAGCAAAGATTAATCCAGAAAAAAATAATATTATTAAAAGATTTTTATTCATTTTCATTAAATAAGTTAAGTTTTTCAATCCATTTAGTTTTTTTATTAAAAATAACTGAGTCAAGTAAAATTAGTAATAATCCGATACCAATAAACCATTGAAATTGATCTTTAAAGGATACAAATTGTTTTGATTCAAATTCTTTTTTATCCATTTCTTTAAGCTCATTAATTACCTCATCCACCACGTATGCTGTATTATCGCCTTTAATGTATTTTCCATCTGACTGTTGAGCTATTTTTTGAAGCAAATTTTCATCTAGTCTTGTAATTACAACTTCGCCGTTTTCATCTTTTTTATATGACTTTACTATATTATTTTCTTTAATAGGAATTGGTGCACCTTTAACAGATCCTAATCCAACAGAAAAAATTGTTATTCCACTTTCATTAATTGTAGAATTTAATTGATCTTCTTTGTATTCATGATCCTCTCCATCAGAAAGTATACACAATACTCTATTAGTTTGGTTATCGTCATCAAAAAAACCTCTGGACAACTCAATAGCTTCAAATATTGAAGTTCCTTGAGATGATAACATATCTGTATTTAAACTTTCCAAAAACATTTTTGCTGATGAAAAATCAGTTGTTATTGGCAAAACAGGTATAGCTGTTGATGCATATGCAATTATACCCACTCTGTCTGATCCAAGTTTATTAAATATTTCTGATACTAATCTTTTAGCTTTAAAAATTCTGTTTGGTGCAATATCCTCAGCAAGCATACTTTTAGAGACATCTACAGCAAAGACAATATCAACTCCTTCTCTTTTTACAGTTTGTAATTCTGTCCCAATTTTTGGATTAACCAGTCCGATTACTAAGAAAGTTATTACAAATAAAATTATTGATGTCTTTAAATATGATTTAGAATGCGAAAAATCAGGACTTAAAAATTTAAATGTTTCTTTATTAAAATATTTATTTATTATTTTTTTTTGCCATAATGTATTATAAATAAAAACTAAAATAATTACAGGAATTAAAAGTAGGATATAAAAATAAAATGTTTCTTCTAGCTGATACATTAAACTAAACTTTTAAAGATTAATTTTCTTAAAGTAAACTCAACAAAAATTAAGCCTAATGAAATTAAAATAAAAAACCTATATTTTTCTTCAGCATCTGAATATCTAATTTCTTCAACATCTGTTTTTTCTAATTTATTTATTTCATTGTATATATCTTGTAAGCTTTCATTATTTGTTGCTCTAAAATAAAGTCCTCCTGTCTTTGAAGCTATCGATTCAAGAAGCTCCTCATCAATTTCTACCTTGGTCATTCCAAATCTAAATGATCCATCAGGGTTTAAGGCAATTGGGGCTAAGGCATTAGCATTTGATCCTAAACCTATAGTATAGGTTTTAATTCCATAATTTGCAGCTAAATCAGCAGCAGTTGAAGGGTCAATAAATCCTGAATTATTAACTCCATCCGTAAGTAGAATAATTACTTTACTCTTAGCTTTACTTTCTTTTAGCCTGTTTACAGATGTTGCTAAGCCCATACCAATAGCCGTTCCATCTTGAATAATTCCATCAAAAACAATATCATTGAGAGATTTGATTATGATAGATTTATCGGATGTTACAGGCGTTTTTGTATAACTCTCTCCAGCATATATAACTAAACCTATTCTATCATTCTGTCTATCATTGATGAATTCAGCTGCAACAGTTTTTAAAGCTTCTAACCTGTTTGGTTTTAAATCCTGAGCTAACATACTAGATGATATGTCTACCGCAATTACTATGTCAATTCCACTACTTGTTTTAGTTCTTACGGAATTACTAATTTCTTGTGGTCTAGATAATGCAATAATTAATAAAGAAATTATCGCCAATCTTAAGATATCTAAAAAAGGGTATATTTTGGATTTGAGTCCATAATTGAAATCATCTGTGGATGAAATTTTGAATGAGTTTGTTCTATTAATATTAGATTTATAAAAATAAAATGCTAATAATGGAACTAAAATTAATAGCCATAATAACTCAGGATTATTAAATTCTATATTGTTCATTTCTTAATAAATTTTATAGAGTTAATAATTCGATCTGTTACTAATTGAAGATCCTTATTTTGTCTTTTATGAATAATTTCAAGCTTTATTGAAAGTTTTTCAATTACAAAAAGTATAGTTGAATAATCTTTTTTTTCATTTTTATTATTATCATCAAAGGATCCAAATATTTTAATCCCCTGGTCTCCATCAACTGTTTTGTATTCCTCATTTTTTGTAATGACATTTATATAATTTCTTTCTTTAAAATTATTTATTAAATCATTGATAGGATCAGAATTTTCATTTAGAGGCTGAGTAATTAAGTTAATTTCAAGACTATTATTTTTTGTAGAATAAGTTAATTTATTTAACGAAGAGTCATTAGATCTAAATAAAACATCAGGAGAGTCAAGTTTTAAATTTTTATCAGTGTAAGTGCTTGTAACCCAATCTTTATTTAGCAACTTTTTATCAGCATCTAAAATAAAAAATGAAGAAATATTTGGTGCTCCAAATAAAACAATTACTGAAAAAGTTAAGCTAATAATTAATGTAATAATTGAAATAACTGAATATTTAATCTTACGTTTTTTTATCATTTGATTAAATTTCATTTCAGCAATTCTCTTCTGTTCCTTTTCTTTTTCAATATTATTAGGGATAGACTTTTTAGTATTAACAATAAATGATTTTAAAAACTTATTATCATCATACGCTACACCATCCTTGGGTGAGAACTTAGCGAATTTTACCAAGTCTGAATTACTCAACACATTTTTAAAATTTTCAATTAATTCATCTGAAATATTTATTTTTTTTGATTTTTTTAGAAGTTGAATTTTATCAATTAGCTGCGATGAAGTACTCTCTGAAGCAGAAATTTCAATATCTCTTTCCAAATAATTCTTAGCAATTTGTGTTAATTTGGAGTAAAATAATTTATAATCTTCTTGATTTTTAAAAGATTCATTCTCTAACTCTACTAACTCATCAATTGCATTTTCAAATGGGGTTTTATATATACTTTTATCAAACTTGTGATTTTTAAATTTTTTAAATAATACATAAATAGCTAGAAGCCCAAGTAATAATATTAAAAAAGAAAGTAAATATTTTGAAAATGGAATTCTTTGCTCATTATTTAAAATTATTTCTTTTATATCAAAAAACTTTTTAGAAACAGTATCAACTTTTATAGTTCTAACATCAATCAAAATTGAATCAGTTAAATATTTTTTTCCATTAAATAAAATTTGCTGAGGTTTAATTACAAAAGATCCCTCATCAAAATTTGTAAGTTTAAAGCTTTTATTTAAAGATTTCTTTCCCTTAAAAAAAACAGTATCAATAGCAAATTCATCTGCAACTTCAAATGGACTAAACTGAAAATTCTCAGGAAAAACAATTTGATTTATATTATCTGACTCTGCTTTAATTGAATATTTAAATTGTTGTCCTACTTTAATTTCAGTTGAGTCTACAGATGATGAAACAATTATAATTTCCTGCTGAGTAAAACCACTTTGGATTATAAAAAATATTAGAATTATTTGAACAAGTTTATCCACGATTTTTAAAATAGCCTAATAATAATTTAACATAGCTTTGATCAGTTCTACAATTAATTGTACCAGATCCATTTCTTTTGAATAAATCTTCAAAATTCTTTTTTCTTCCTAAACATTTAGCTTTATAGTCAGTCCTTATTTTTTTTGATGAAGTATCTATATATTTTAATTCAAATGATTCTTGATCCAACATTGGAACAAATCCAATATTAGGAATATCTTCTTCAAATCTGTCAAAAATTCTAATCCCCGTTATATCGTGCTTTTTACTTGCTATTGATAAAGATTTAGAATAATCATTGGAATTAAAATCAGAAATTATAAATGCTATCGATTTCTTTGTTACAATATTTGAAAAAAACTTTAAGGCTACTGAAATATCAGTTTTTAAGCTTGCGGGCTTAAATTCTATCAATTCTCTAATGATTCTTAAAATATGTGATTTTCCTTTACTTGGGGGAATAAATAATTCAATTTGATCAGAGAATAATATCAATCCTACTTTATCATTATTTTGAATTGCAGAAAAAGCTAATGTTGCAGAAATTTCAGTAACAATCTCTTTTTTAAGTTGAGAATCTGTTCCAAAATATTTTGAGCCACTAATATCAATAATTAACATTAGAGTAAGCTCTCTCTCCTCTTCAAAAACTTTGATAAAAGGTTGGTTGTATCTTGCCGTAACATTCCAATCAATTGTCCTAACATCATCCCCAAATTCATATCCTCTAACCTCACTAAAAGTCATTCCTCTCCCCTTAAAGGCACTATGATACTCTCCTCCAAATAAATTATTTGAAAGTCTTTTAGTTTTTATTTCAACTTTTCTAACTTTTTTTAAAAGATCTTTAGCATCCAAAATAAAAACTTTTAAGGGACTTCAACAGAGTTAACAATCTTACTGATTACATCTTCAGATGTTACATTCTCTGCTTCCGCTTCATAAGTTAACCCTATTCTGTGTCTTAAAACATCATGAATAACAGCACGAATGTCTTCAGGTATAACATAACCTCTTCTTTGAATAAAAGCATTGCATTTTGCTGCTAAAGCTAAGTTTATACTACCTCTTGGAGATGATCCAAATCCAATTAGTGGTTTTAAATCTGATAGGTTGTTTTTTTCAGGAAATCTTGTAGCAAAAATTAATTTTAAAATATATTTTTCAATTTTTTCATCCATATATACTTCTTTAACAGATTCTTGTGCTTTGGCAATTTCTTTTATTGAAACAACTTGTTTTACCTTTTCAAATGAGTCATTGATATTAGCTCTAATTATCTGCTGCTCATCCTCAAATTCAGGATATGAAATGACACATTTTAACATGAATCTATCCATTTGAGCTTCCGGCAGAGGATAAGTTCCTTCCTGTTCTATTGGGTTTTGTGTAGCCATAACCAAGAAAGGTAATTGCAACTTGAAAGTTGTATCACCAATTGTAACTTGTTTTTCTTGCATAGCTTCAAGTAATGCTGATTGAACTTTTGCAGGAGCTCTATTTATCTCATCAGCTAAAACAAAATTTGCAAAAACAGGTCCTTTTTTAATTGAAAAATCATTTTCCTTCATGTTATAGATCATTGTTCCAATAACATCAGCAGGAAGTAAATCAGGAGTAAACTGAATTCTACTAAAAGAACCTTTTACAGCCTGACTTAAGGTGTTAATAGCTAATGTTTTAGCAAGTCCAGGTACACCTTCAAGAAGGATATGACCTCTTCCAAGCAGTCCAATTAATAATCTTTCGATCATATATTTTTGACCTACAATTACTTTATTAACCTCTGGAATTAATAGATCAATAAATGAACTTTCTTTTTTTATTTTTTCATTTATTGCATTAATATCAATTTTACTCTTATCCATAATTATAGTTTTTAAGGGGAAGCAATACTATTAAAAATTCTTATTAAATAATGTTAAATAATGGTTAAATAAGATATAATCAAAAATCAATTATATAGATTGCTATCGGATATAAATTTATAAATTTCATCTGGAATTAGATGAGAATATTTTTTATTTTTCCTTATAATATTTCTTATTTTACTTGAGGATACTTCCATTAGAGGAGCGTTTGAAAAAATAACTGCTTGATGACTTTTTAAGGTTGAATTAGCAGATTTTTCAGTATTTCTAGGATAAACATAAAGTTTTTCTTCTAAAATTTTTTTATAATTCTTCCAATTTTCTAAACCAACAAGATTATCTTCACCCATAATTATACTAAAATTATAATCAGGGTAATTCTTTTTTAATTCTACCAAAGTGTCTGCAGTATAATTTGGCTTTGGTAGTTTATATTCAATATCACAAACTTCAAAATTTTTATGTATTGTACAATATTTTTTTGTCATTTCTAAACGAATATTTTGATCTGTTAAGTTTTCATTTACTTTATCTGGATTTAAGGGTGTTATAACAAACCAAACTTGATCAAAATATTTTTCCAAAAAATACTTAGCTATTTTTTCATGACCAATATGTATTGGATCAAAAGTCCCAAAAAACAAACCTATATTCTTCATTAATTATTTAAAAAAATATCAACAGTTTTAAAAATATCTCGTTTTGCAAAATCTAAGTCATCATTAATTATTGAGGTATCAAAATTATCAATCATATCCATTTCATTTCTTGCTTTGCTTAAGCGTTCTTTCAAACTATTTTTACTATCCTTTCCTCTTTTAATTAATCTATTTTCTAAAACCTCTATGCTCCCAGGATTAATGAAAATTGAAATTGACTTTTTTGAAAAATATTTTTTTAGGCTAATTGCTCCAATAACATCAACATCAAAAATTATATTATGATTTTTTATTAATTTTTCTACTTCTGATTTTAATGTGCCATAGAATATATTATCATAAACCTTTTCATATTCAATAAAGCTGTCATTATCAATTTTATTTTTAAAACTTTCAATACTAATAAAGTGATAATCAATTCCGTCTTCTTCATTAACTCTTTTTTTTCTAGTAGTTGCTGAAACAGAAAACTTTAGATTGAGTTTCTTAATAGAAAGAAGGTGTTTAGCTAATGTAGTTTTACCACTTCCAGAAGGTGCACATAATATTACAACTTTTCCTGACATTAAAGAATATTTAAGGATTGTTCTTTAAGTTTTTCTAAAGATGATTTCATCTCAACAACAAAGCTTTGAATCTTTGAATTATTTGCTTTGGATCCTATTGTATTTATTTCACGTCCAATTTCTTGACAAATAAAACCTAGTTTCTTACCCTTTTCTATTTGTTTGTCTTTTAAAATGTCATTAAAATATTTTAGATGACTATCCAATCTTACAAGCTCTTCATTAATATCTATTTTTTCTAAATAATAAAAGACTTCTTGTTCATACCTACTTTTATCAATACTGATGTTGTATTCTTGAGATTTTTTTTCTAATTGATCTTTGAGAAATTTTTTATGATCTGAACTCAGCCCAATAATTTTATCTGACATATTTGAAATTTCTTTAATACTAATTTTTATATCCTTTTCAGTATTTAAACCTTCTTTTAACCTGAAAGAAATAACATTATTAATTACAGTATCAATTGCTTTATAAAAATTATTCAAATTTGATTTAGTAATGATTATTTCAGGTTTGTCAATTGAATTTGGCAAGTTTATCACAGATTTTAAGAGATTAGATTCATCAAATTCAGAAATATTTTTTAAATCTTTAATATATTTTTTAATTACATCTTGATTAAATTTTACTGAATTTCCATCTGAAGAGCTAGACTTTACTCTTAATTCAATCTTTCCTCTTAACAACCTCTTTTTTAAAATATTGCCAACTTCTATCTCAATACTTGAAAGAAAATTAGGCAAAGAAATATTATTGTCTAAATATCGACTGTTTAGAGTTTTTAACTCAATATCAAATTTAAATTTATTTATTTCAAGTGTTGTTGACCCATATCCGGTCATTGAATGAAGCATGTACAAATTTAATAAAGAATTATTTAAGTTATTTATTGCAAATTTCTAACCCAAATATTTCTAAATGAAACTTGTGAACAACAGTGGTTTTGAAGTGAAATTGGCCCATCGCCATGAGCAATATTTTTAGGAGGGCCAACATTTTCAGTCGTCCCTAATATTTCAACATGGTTATGAATAAGTATCCCGTTATGAAAAACAGTAAAATATCCTGATTTGATTTTATTTCCATCAGAATCAAATTTTGGAGCATCAAAAATTATATCATATGATTGCCATTCACCTGGTTTTCTCGATGCATTAACAAGTGGAATATATTGTTTGTAGACAGAACCTGCTTGTCCATTAACATATGTTGGAGATTTGTAGCTATCCAAAATTTGAATTTCATATCTGCCTTGTAAAAAAACTCCACTATTAGATCTGCTTTGGTTTTTATGAGAAATATCTTCACTTGTTTTCCATTCGACATGCAATTGCACAGATCCAAAATTTTCTTTTGTTTCAATTCCACCTGAACCATCAAAAACAACAGTAACTGAACCATCTTTATTTATTTGCCAACCACTTTCCTTATCAGACCACTTTGCATTCCATTTTGAAAGATCTTTTCCATCAAACAAAACAATAGCATCATCGGGTGGAGCAGAATCTGAAATTGAATATGCTTCTTTTGGGATAGGTTCCCATATTTCAGTATCCTTAGCAGTTTGTCCATTACACGAAAGAAAAAAAATAGTAAAAAATGTAGTTATACAAATTTTCATAAACCAAGTATTTTTTTTATTTGATCTTTATCAATATTAGATCCTGCAAAGTCGTCAAATGATTTCTCAGTAACTTCAATAATATGATCTGAAATAAATTTAGATCCTTCTTTAGCTCCCTGCTCTGGACTTTTAATACAACATTCCCATTCAAGAACTGCCCATCCATCGAATCCATATTGACTTAGTTTTGAAAAAATTGATTTAAAATCAACTTGACCATCTCCGGGTGATCTAAATCTTCCTGGTCTATCTTTCCAATCTAAATATCCCCCATATACACCTGCTTTCCCAGTAGGATTAAATTCTGCATCTTTAACATGAAACATTTCAATATAATCTTTATAAAAATCAATAAACTGTAAATAATCTAATTGTTGTAAAATAAAATGACTGGGGTCATAAAGTATTTTTGCTCTTGAATGATTTTTTGTTGACGCAAGAAATCTCTCAAATGTTACACCATCATGTAGGTCTTCACCAGGATGAATCTCATAGCAAATATCAACACCTTTTTTATCGGCATGATTAAGAATTGGCATCCACCTTTTAGATAATTCTTTAAAACCTTCTTCTACTAGACCTGAAGGTCTTTGAGGCCATGGATAAAATGTGTGGAATAACAATGAGCCAGAAAATGAAGCCATTGGTTTAATCCCTAAAAAATTACTAGCATTAATAGCTTTAATCATTTGATCTACCGCCCATTTTGTTCTTCCCTTGACGTCCCCGTGAAAATTTTCAGGCGCAAAAACATCAAACATCAAGTCATATGCTGGATTACTAGCTACTAATTGTCCCTGTAGATGCGTTGAAAGTTCACTTATTTCTAACCCTTGTTCATTTAATATTCCTTTTACTTCATCACAATAATCTTTACTGGATCCTGCCTTATCTAAGTCAAAAATTCTTGTATCCCAAGTTGGAATTTGAACAGCTTTATATCCTAATCCACTAGCCCATTTAGAAATATCTTTTAAATTATTGAAAGGTTTTTTATCACCACAAAATTGAGCTAGGAAAATTGCTGGTCCTTTTATTGTTTTCATTTTATATTAATTTTTCTAATAATTTTTTTGTTGCAATGATACCATCATCTTCAGACATTCTACTGCCTTCATATTCAATACCTATATAACCCTTATAACCTGCTTTTTTAACTATATCAATCATTTTAGAATAATCAATCTTAGTTTCGTTTCCAGAATCATCAAAATCATATGACTTTGCACTAACAGCGTGAGCATATGGCATCAGTTCCTCTACTCCTTTATATATATCATACCATTCATTACAAGCTCTTGGAGATCCATCAATACAAAAATTTCCAAAATCAGGTAATGTTCCACAATTATCAATATTAACTTTGCTCATAACATTAGATAAATATTTTCCATTTGATGATAAACCTCCGTGATTTTCAACTACCACATTAATACTTTTATTATAATCACTTAACTCTGTAAGGGATTTAATTGAATTTTCAGTCCATCTATCTAATTTTGTTTCTCCACTTAAATTAACTCTCATTGTTTCACAACCAATCTCATAAGAAAAATCAATCCATTTTTTATGATTATCAATAGCTTTAAGTCTTTCCTTTTTATTGCTCGATGCCAATGAACCTTGAGAATCAATCATTATTAAAACATTATCAATCCCATAATCATCCGATCTTTTTAATAACTCTTTACTTAATTTTTGCATAGATATTTTTTTCAATATGTCGGTATGGTTGGTATATAATCCTGAAACATATTCAATAGCATCTATATCAAAAGATCTAGCTTTTTTAGCAAAATCAAGGGGAGACAATTCTCCAGATTTTATGGCTTTATTTAAAGACCATTGAGCTAATGAAATTTTAAGTTGATCTTTATTATTTGAAGATGCAGAAAGAATTTCAAGTGGGGTTAAGCCTATAAAGGCTGATGCAATAGTTAGTTTAGAAAAATCTCTTCTTTTCATAAGAAATGGGTTAATTGTTTTAATAAATATAAGTATTTAATCTTCATCAAAAAATCATAGAGTTTTTGTTAAAAAATTAAATTTTTGATTATAGATTTTGTAATGGTATAATGTTTGTAAATTTGAACAAAATTAAGTTATGAAAAAATTATTATGTCTTTTTGCAATAGGCTTATTAATTATAAGCTGTGGGAGTGAACCAAAAAAAGAAAAATTTTCTTATGAAAGAGTTAAAATTGAGGATAAAAAAGAAACATCTAACAAGGGTCTAATTTTAAATTCAAACGATCAAATGCTTTTTGACAAAGGCTTATTAAAAGGTAAGTCCGGGGAAGAGATTAATCTTACATTGTATCACACTGGTAAGATTGGTAAAGAATTTATGGGGCATAATTTCGTTCTTTTAAAAAAGGATGTTGATGTTGATGATTTTGCTCAAAAAGCAATGCTTGCTAAAGAAAATGAATATATCCCTGATGGCGATGATACTATAGTTTACACTAAAATGTTAGGCGGGGGTGAATCAGATTCAGTAAGTTTTACAGTAGAAGAAAAAGGTACCTATATTTATATATGTACATTTCCTGGGCACTATCAAATTATGAGAGGTGAATTTATAATTGAATAAATGAAATTTAATACTAAAACAATCCACGGAGGACAAATAAAGGAAAAGGGTTATGGTGCAGTTATGCCTCCAATATATCAAACTTCTACTTATTCTCAAACTAGTCCTGGTGAACATAAGGGCTATGAATATAGTAGGACCCACAATCCCACAAGATCTGCCCTTGAAAATTCTTTAGCTAGTATTGAAAATGGCAAATATGGTTTAGCATTTAGCTCTGGATTATCTGCAATAGATGCAGTTTTAAAACTTTTTGATCCAGGAGATGAAATTATTTCAACTAATGATTTATATGGTGGATCTTACAGGTTATTTGAAAAAGTTTTTAAAAAATTTGGTTTAAAATTTATCTTTTCGGATTTGCAAGATCTTAATGAGGTATCAAAATTAGTTTCTAAAAAAACTAAACTAATATGGGTTGAAACTCCAACTAATCCAATGATGAATTTAATTGATATTAATGCAATTTCTAAAATTTGTAAAAGAAATAAAATTCTTTTAGCAGTTGATAATACTTTTGCTACACCTTATCTTCAAAAACCTCTAGATTTGGGTGCTGATATTGTTATGCATTCTGCTACAAAATACCTTGCAGGGCATAGCGATGTGATTTTAGGAGCTTTGATTGTAAATGATTCTGAGTTAGCTGAAAGATTATATTTTTTACAAAACTCATCTGGAGCAATTTGTGGTCCAATGGACTCTTTTTTAACTCTAAGAGGAATTAAAACTCTTCATGTAAGAATGGAAAGACATTGCTACAATGCAGAAAAAATTGTTGATTTTTTATCAAATCACAAAAAAATTGACAAATTATATTGGCCTGGAATTTCTACACATCCAAAACATACTTTAGCTAAATCTCAAATGTCTGGTTTTGGTGGTATGGTATCTTTTACAACAAAGAATGGTAGCTTTAAATCTGTTCAAGAAATTACTAGTAAGCTTAAAGTTTTCACACTTGCTGAATCACTGGGTGGAGTTGAAAGTTTAGCAAATCATCCAGCATCAATGACTCATGCTTCTATTCCTAAAGATCTAAGGGAAAAAACTGGTGTTGTTGATTCTTTAATTAGATTAAGTGTAGGAATTGAAGATATTGATGACTTAATTAGCGATATTGAACAGGCAATTGGTTAATTATACCTAATTTTACATAAATCATTGATAATGAATAAAATAATTCATAAGTTTCTAAAAGAGATTGATAGCAGAAATTCTCATGAACCTGAATTTATGCAAGCTGTTAAAGAAGTTTCTGAAGATCTAATTCCATACATTGTAAGTCAAAAAATATATCACGGAAAAAATATTTTAATGAGAATGATTGAGCCTGAAAGAGTAGTGATGTTTCGGGTCAACTGGATAGATGATAGTGGTGAAATAAGAGTTAACAGAGGCTATAGAGTTGAAATGAATTCAGCAATTGGTCCATACAAGGGTGGTTTAAGGTTTCATCCCTCTGTAAATCTTAGTATTCTTAAATTTTTAGCTTTTGAACAAGTTTTTAAAAATAGTTTAACTACTCTTCCAATGGGTGGAGGAAAAGGGGGTTCTGATTTTGATCCAAAAAATAAATCAGATGGTGAAGTAATGAGATTTTGTCAAAGTTTTATGACTGAACTTTTTAGACATATTGGCCCTAATACTGATATACCAGCTGGTGATATTGGAGTTGGCGGCAGAGAGATTGGCTATCTATTTGGTCAATATAAAAGACTTAAAAATGAATTTACAGGTGTTTTAACTGGGAAAGGTGTTTCATGGGGAGGATCCTTAATAAGACCTGAAGCAACTGGATATGGAACTGTATATTTTGCAGAAGATATGCTAAATCACATTGGAGATAGTATTCAAGGTAAAACAGTTACAATATCAGGCTCTGGAAATGTAGGTCAATATGCTGCTGAAAAATGTATTCAATTGGGAGCAAAAGTTGTCACAATGTCTGACTCCTCTGGATATATATATGATAAGGAAGGAATTAATGAAAAAAAATTGGCATATATAATGGATATTAAAAACAATAAAAGAGGAAGAATATCTGATTATCTAAAAAAATATCCTAAAGCAGAGTTTAAAAAAAATAAAAATCCTTGGGGCGTTAAATGTGATGTTGCCTTACCATCAGCTACTCAAAATGAATTAAATGGAAGTGACGCAAAGCTTCTTGTTAAAAATGGTTGTATATGTGTTGCAGAGGGAGCAAATATGCCATGTGATTCTGATGCAATAAAGATATTTAAATCTAAAAAAGTATTATTTGCTCCAGGTAAAGCTTCAAATGCAGGTGGGGTTGCTGTTTCTGGTTTAGAAATGGCACAAAATTCATTACGTTATTCTTGGTCTCGAGAAGAAGTTGATGAAAAACTAAAGAAAATAATGATAAGAATACATAAGAAATGTTTGGAACATGGTAAAGAAAAGGATTATGTAGATTATGGAAAAGGAGCAAATATCTCAGCTTTTATAAAAGTTGCAGATGCAATGCTTGCTCAAGGTGTAGTTTAAAACTTTCTAATGCTTGTAAATACAGAAGCAATAATTCTTGGATATATAAATTATTCTGAAACAAGTATAATTCTAAAATCATATACAAAAGAGTTTGGTTCTAAATCTTTTATAATAAGAGGAATTAGGAGTAAGAAAAAGAAAAAAATTACATTGGGGCAACTTCAGCCTTTAACGATTTTAGATATAGAGTTTAATAATACAAAACCTGATAAGCTTTCATATTTAAAATCAATCAAAATTATTCACCCTTTTACTTCAATTAATACTAAAATATCAAAAATTAATATTTCTCTTTTTCTTTCTGAATTTTTATCCAAAATATTTAAAATTGATATAACAAACAAAGAGCTTTATGATTTTATAAAAAAGAGCTTATTGTGGTTTGATTCTGCAGAAAATGCTTCAAACTTTCATCTTCTTTTTATAATTAAACTAACTGAATTTTTAGGAATAATGCCTAAATCTTCTGAGATACAATTCTCATTTTTTGATATAGAAAATGGTGTTTTTTGCGATAATCCTATATCGCAAAACTATGTAGAGGGAGAAGTAGTTATTGATTTACATAAGATTTTGGGCATAAAATTTGATTATAATAATTCAGTTTTAAACAACGTTAAACAACGAAGAAATATGTTAAATTTTTTGATTTCCTACTATGAATATCATGTAGGTGGATTTAAAAAACCCAAATCTATTGAAATATTAAATGAAATCTTTTCATAAAAATATTATACTAATCTTACTGATTTTATTATCCAATCACATTTTTTCGCAAAAAATTAGAGTCATAGATTCAATAAATGAAAGGCCAATTCCTAATGTGTTTGTTTTTGATTTAGAAAAGAAAAACAGAAAAACATCCAATATAAATGGTGTTGTAACTTTAGACGACTTTAAAGAATATGATTCTGTAGTTTTTAGACATATTGTTTACGAAACAAAAATTTTTTTATTTAAAGATTTAAAAAATAAAAAAACGATTCAGTTAAATCCAAAAGCTCTTGGTTTGAGTGAAGTCGTTCTTTCAGTTTCTAGAAACACACAAAATATTGCAACACTCTCAAGAAAAGTTTCTGTAATAGATAAAAGGACCATTTCTATGGAATCTCCAAAAACAAGTGCAGAAATTCTTTATCATGGAGGAGGTATACATGTTCAAAAATCTCAAAGCGGAGGAGGAAGCCCAGTTATTAGAGGATTCGAAGCTAATAGAGTTCTTCTTGTTATAGATGGGGTTAGAATGAATAATGCAATTTATAGATCTGGTCATATTCAAAACTCAATAACAATCGATCCGAGTGCTTTAGAACGTACTGAAGTGATTTATGGGCCATCCTCAGTTGGATATGGTTCTGACGCTCTTGGTGGAGTAGTTCATTATTACACCAAAACACCAAAGCTTGATAATGATAAAACATTTAATTATAAGCGATCTACATCTTATAATTTAAGGGATAAATCAAGGATAACTAATCGCTCTATAGAAATAAGCAAAAAAAACTGGGCAAGCTATACTAGTTATACTAAATCTAATTTTGGTGATATTTATATGGGAAAAGTCCGAAATCATGGTTATAATAATTGGGGACTTGTTAATTTTTACTCAAAAAACACTAAAAGTGAATTTTATGAAAATCCCTCAGTAAATAATAATCCAAATCTACAGAGAAATACAGCATATAAACAAAATGATTTAATTCAGAAGTTTAACTTCAAATTAGGAAATAAATCAAGATTGATTTTAAATTTCCAGTTTTCAGAATCTTCAAATATTAACAGGTTTGATAAATTGACAGAATTAAATGATTTGGGTAATCTAAAGTTTGCCGAATGGTATTATGGTCCTCAAAAAAGAACATTTATTTCGTCAAAACTCAATCTTTACAATCAAAAATTATTTGATCGAATGAATTTAACATTGGCCTATCAAAAAATTGATGAGTCTAGAAATAAAAGAAAATTTGGTTCTAATATTTTAAATACTCAAGATGAAGATCTAGATGTTATCTCTGTAAACTCAGACTTTTTTAAGCGTTTAAATAGGCAAAATACAATAGCTTATGGATTTGAACTTACAAGTAATAATCTAGATTCAAATGGATATCAATCAGATATTAACTCAAATGATATTTTAGAATCAATATCAAGGTACCCCAACAATGGAAGTGATTATAAATCACTAGCAGGATATTTTAATTTTAAAAAATTCATAAATCTAAAAACTAATTATGATTTTGGATTGCGCTTTTCATCTGTGACAATAAATGCTGATTGGGATTATGACTTCTTTGATTCTGATTATGAAGATAAATATGATGTCTTATTTTTTAATCAATTTGATGACTTAAAGATGTCAAATGCATCAATCACAGGAAGTCTTGGGATTGTCCATAGAATGAATGATCTAAATAAAATTTCATTTAATCTTTCAAGTGGTTTTAGATCCCCAAACATAGATGATATAGGTAAAATAAGAGAAAATGCTGGTGTTTTATCCGTACCCAACATGAATTTAAAACCCGAATATGTGTATACTTTAGATTTAGGTTGGTCAAAATTTAATAAAAAATTTCGAACCAATTTAAACATATATTATACTATTTTGAATGGTTCAATCGGAAGAGATTACTTCAAAAATGAAACTGAAACGATTTTATTTGATGAAGAATTTGTTCAAATGATGGCTAATTTTAACTTGGGAAATTCTAATGTATATGGTGGAAACTTTGATTTTAAAGCAAATCTATTTGACAACATAGTTGTTGATGGTAGCCTAACATATACCAAGGGATCTTCATTTAGAGACATTCTACCAATGCCATCAATACCTCCAATTTTTGGATTCCTTAAAATAAAACTTATCAAAGAGAAATCTCAATTGCAGCTATCTTATAGATTTTCTGGATCAAAAAATCCTGAAACCTACAGCATGGGTGGAGAGGATGGTTTAGATGAAACTCCTTTAATTTTAAATGAAATTGGTGAGACAGAGTATGCTGGTATGCCAAGCTGGGGTGTATTTCAACTTTCAAGCTTATTTAAGACTAGATTATTTAAAAGGCCTATAGATATTAAATTTATTTTGGATAATATTTTTGATATTCACTACCGAGAATTTGCTTCTGGAATCTCATCTCCAGGCAGGTCTTTAAACTTGGTAGTAAATTTCAATTAAGTCCCCTTTATTATTCATAAATTAAATTAAAATTAATTACATTCGTTTTTTGCTTTTTTATGTCATTTAAAGAATATAAAACATTAGATCTAACAAGAGTTTCTGAATACATTTCCAATTTCTGGGAAATAGATAAAACATTTGAAAAAAGTATTTCCTCTAGAGATGATAAAGAATTTGTTTTTTATGAGGGTCCTCCCTCTGCAAATGGGATGCCTGGTATTCATCATGTTATGGCTAGAACTATTAAAGATATTTTTTGCAGATATAAAACACTTAAAGGATTTAAAGTAAACAGAAAAGCTGGATGGGATACTCATGGTCTTCCAATTGAACTTGGTGTTGAAAAAGAATTAAATATTTCTAAAGAAGATATCGGATCAAAAATAACTATTAAAGATTACAATGAAGCATGTAAAAATGCTGTCATGAAGTATACTGGTGTATGGAATGATTTAACAAAAAGAATTGGATACTGGGTTGATATGGATAACCCATATATAACTTATAAATCTAAATATATTGAGACTGTTTGGTGGTTATTAAAGAATCTCTATGATAAAAAATTAATTTACAAAGGATATAGTGTACAACCATATTCTCCAAAAGCAGGTACCGGATTAAGCTCTCATGAACTTAATCAGCCAGGAACATATCAGGATATAACCGACACAACTGTTACTGCTCAATTTGAGTGTGAAGATGAAAGTATTCCAGAGTTTTTAAAAAAGTATTCAAAAATATACATTTTAGCATGGACCACTACTCCATGGACATTACCCTCAAATACTGCCTTAACGGTTGGTAAAAAAATTGAGTATTGTTTAATTAAAACATTTAATTTATATACTCACAAAGCGGTGAATGTTATTCTTGCAAAAGATCTTATTACAAAAGTTTTTAAACTAAATTTTAAAGAAATTGAAAATGAAAGTGATTTAGTATTTAAAAATGAAAAAACAATTCCATTTTTAATTTGTGAAACTTTTTCTGGTGAAAAGATTGTAGGAATAAAATATCATCAAATTTGGAAAGATGCACCACTTCCAGAGAATAATCCTGAAAATGCATTTAGGGTTATTTCAGGTGATTTTGTTACCACTGAAGATGGAACTGGTATTGTTCATACTGCTCCAACATTCGGAGCTGACGATGCAGTTGCAGCAAAGAATGCTTCACCTGAAGTTCCTCCTATGTTAATCAGAAATACTAACGATGAATTAGTTCCTTTAGTTGATTTGCAAGGTAAATTTGTTAGTGAGCTTGGAACTCTTGGCGGAAAATTTGTTAAAAATGAATATTATGAGCAGGGTACAGCACCTGAAAAGTCTGTTGATGTTGAAATTGCTATAAAACTTAAAGAAGAAAACAAAGCTTTTAGAGTAGAAAAATATACTCACAGTTATCCAAATTGTTGGAGGACTGATAAACCAGTGCTTTATTACCCACTTAACTCATGGTTTGTAAAAGTAACTGATAATAAACATAATTTAATTTCAAACAATGATAAAATAAATTGGAAACCAAAATCTACAGGTGAAGGAAGGTTTGGCAACTGGCTTAATAATGCAAATGATTGGAATTTATCTAGATCTAGATTTTGGGGTATCCCACTGCCTATTTGGATTTCTGAAGATGGTTCTGCAACAAAAGTAATTGGATCTGTCAAAGAGTTGATTTCTGAAATTGAACTTTCAATTAAATCTGGTAATATGAAATCAAATCCATTTGATTCATTTGAATTAGATAATATGAGTGATGATAATTATGATAAAATTGATTTACATAAACATATCATTGACGATATCATTCTAACTTCTTCTTCAAATAAAAAAATGTACAGAGAGTCAGACTTAATTGATGTTTGGTTTGATTCTGGAGCTATGCCTTATGCTCAATGGCATTATCCATTTGAAAATAAAAATTATATTGATAATAAGGAATTCTTTCCCGCAGACTATATTGCTGAAGGTGTTGATCAAACTCGAGGATGGTTTTATACTTTACATGTAATTGGAACATTAGTTTTTGATTCAAATGCCTATAAAAATGTTATTTCAAATGGTTTGGTACTAGATAAAAAAGGACAAAAAATGTCAAAAAGGCTAGGTAATGCTGTTGATCCATTTGAAACTTTAGATAAATATGGCCCTGATGCGACTAGATGGTATATGATATCTAATTCTAATCCATGGGATAATCTCAAGTTTGATGTTTCTGGAATTGAAGAAGTGAAAAGAAAGTTTTTTGGTACTCTGCACAACATTTATTCATTTTTTAGTTTGTATGCAAACATTGATAAGTTTAAAAACCATGAAATTGCTATTGATTATAATGAAAGATCTGAATTAGATAGGTGGATTATTTCTGAACTTAATTCCTTAGTTAAAGATGTTGGAGATGCTTATGAAAACTATGAGCCTACAAAATCTGCTCGGCTAATTTCTAAATTTGTTCAAGATAATCTCAGCAACTGGTATGTAAGATTATCTAGGAGAAGATTTTGGAAGGGAGAATATAATAAAGATAAAATAGCTGCTTTTCAAACTTTAAATGAATGTTTAGAAAAAGTTTCAATACTATCATCTCCAATTAGTCCTTTTTTTATGGATAATTTATATCAGGACTTAACAATGAAAAACACATCAGTCCATTTAGTTGATTATCCAGCATATTCTAAAAGCTTAATTGATGGAGATTTAGAAAGTAAAATTAGAAAATCACAACAGATATGTTCACTTGGATTGTCTCTTAGGAAAAGAGAGAAAATTAAAGTAAGACAACCTTTAAATAAAATTATAATCCCATATAGAGATAATTTAGAAAGGGAAAGTTTAAAAGAAATTTCAGAATTTATTAAATCTGAAATTAATGTTAAAGAAGTTGAATTAGTAGGGGATTCATCAAAGATTTTAGTTAAAAAAGCAAAACCAAATTTTAAAATAGTTGGTCCAAAATTTGGAAAAGATTTGAAAATTGTAAGTTCTTTAATTAATAATTTAAAATCTGATGAAATAGAGAAAATTGAATTAGAAAAAGTTTTTGTTTTTGAAAATGAAATTAAAATTTCAATTGATGATGTGGAAATATATTATGAAGATATTGAAGGATGGCAAGTTGTTTCAGAAAATGGCACAACAATAGCAATGGATACTAATATTTCAGAGGAATTAAAAAATGAAGGTATATCTAGAGAAATTGTCAATAGAATTCAAAATATTAGAAAAGATTCTGGCTTTAATGTAAGTGATAAAATTTTTATAGAAATTGAAAACAATAATTTAATTGAAAAAGCTATTTTTGAAAATATTGACTATATTAAGAATGAAACCCTTGCTATTGAATTAAAGCTTGAAAAAAAGTTGCTAAATGCTCAAGAAATAGAATTTGATAACATAAAAGTTAAAATTAAAATTTTTAAAGAAAAATAAAATGAAAAATGATAATCTAGTTGTAAGATACTCTGATAAAGATTTAGGGAGTTTTAAAAAAATAATTGATGAAAAGATATCAAAAGCTCAAAGAGATTTAGAACTTATTAGAAGTGCATATATGAATGACGGCAATAACGGTACAGAAGATACTTCTCCAACTTTTAAAGCATTTGAAGAGGGTTCACAAACAATGTCAAAAGAAGCTAATACTCAATTAGCGATAAGACAAGAAAAATTTATTAGAGATTTAAAAAATGCTTTAATTAGAATTGAAAACAAAACTTATGGAATTTGTAGAGTTACCGGTAAATTAATCTCAAAGAAAAGATTACAACTTGTTCCCCATGCTACTCTAAGTATTGAAGCTAAGAACTCTATATCATAGAATATAATTGCCTATGAAAATCGAAGATTTTCTTATTAAAATGTGGAAAGATTATTCTGAATTAAACCCACATATAATTAAAGTTTTGCAATTAATTAAAAATAAAGAACCGAATAAAATTATTAATGATCATATTGCTTTAAGAACTTTTAATCATAAAAAAATTAATAGACATATTCTATCAAAGTATTTTGTTGAAAATGGCTACAAGCCCATAGAAGACCTTTTTTTTACTAAAAAAAAATTAAAAGCAACTTATTATATACATTCAGATCCTAGTCTTCCAAGGATTTTCATAAGTGAATTATTACTTGAAAATTTTTCTGATTCTTTACAACAAATAATTAATAAAAAAATTGAAGAAATTGATACTGAATTAATATCAAATCCAATTTTTCTGACATCAGGAATACCATGGAATCCAATAGACTTTGAAACTTATAAAAATATTCAAAAAGAATCCGATTATGCATCTTGGGTTCTTGCAATGGGATATATTGCAAATCATTTTACTGTAAGTGTGACGGATTGTTCTTTTTTTAAAAATTTAAATCAATTAAATAACTACCTAAAAGAGAATGGTTTTGAAATAAATTCCTCCGGCGGTGAAATAAAAGGTTCAGAAAAACAAGGTCTTGAACAGTCATCAATAATGTCAAAAGAAATTTTAGTTGATTTTTCTGATGGATCATATAATGTCCCAGGATGTTATTATGAGTTTGCTTATAGATACAATAATTTCAATGGTTTTATAACACAGTCTGCTAACCACATTTTTGAAAGTACAAATGAAAAAACAGAAAATTAATTTATTTCAATGTTTAGCAATAGTTGCTGTTATATTGTTTTTTGACCAATTTTTAAAAGTGTATATAAAGCTTAATTTTCCACTTTCAATTTATGGACAAGCTCCTATTTTTGATTTAGGTTGGTTTAAATTATTATTCATTGAAAATAAAGGTATGGCCTGGGGAGCTCAAATAAATGACTTTATACCTTTTCTTACTGAAAAAAGTGGCAAATTATTTTTGACACTTTTTAGACTATTTGCAATCTTATTTATTTTTCATTGGCTCAAAAAAACCGTACAGGAAAACTCTAGTATGCTTTTTAGTATTTCTTTGTCACTAATTCTTGCTGGTGCAATTGGAAATGTTGTAGATTCTGTTTTTTACGGATATTTTTTTACAGATAGTTATTTTCAAATAGCTTCTTTTGCACCTGGAGACGGATATAGCTCATTATTTTATGGAAATGTTGTTGATATGTTTCAATTCCCTTTAGCTACTTGGACTTGGCCCTCATTTATCCCAGTAATTGGAGGAAATGAATTTACATTTTTTGAACCAGTTTTTAATATTGCAGATTCAGCTATATCTGTAGGTATCTTTATAATGTTAATCTTTAATAAATCTTTTTTCAAAGAAAATTAAAAACTTTCTCTGGGGATACACAGTAATCCATTTGAATATCATGATTACTACAATCAGATATATAATTTTCTGGTAAAAAAAAGGAGAGACCAATTTTAATTGTATTTTTTGATAGTTTTTTTAGAAACCTATCGTAAAAACCTTTTCCATAGCCAACCCTATTGCCTCTCAGATCATATGCTAACAAAGGAATAAAAACAACCTCAATTTTTAATGATTTAAATTCATTCCCATTGATTGGTTCAGGGATGCCATATTTATTAAGCTTTAAAAGAGTGTCATCACTTAAAACATAATTTTTAAATGTTATTGTTTCAAAATTTGATTTTGAAACTATTACTTGCTTTTCTTTACCATTTAAAACATTAATTAATGTAGTTGTGTCAACTTCATTTTTATTTTTAATGGGTAAAAATATATGATAATTATCCTTGTTCCATATTGGTAAATTCAAACAATTATTTGCAATTTTAACACTCAGGTTTAATAATTCATCTGAAGAAATTTTATCTCTAAGGGTTTGATATTTTTTTCTTGCTTTAAATTTGTCCATTTTTAAAATCTAAACAAATAAAATAATTATTTTAGTTTAAGTGTCTGATAATTCAAAATTAGTATTAAAAACAATTCCGCAATCTCCAGGAGTTTATCAATTTTTAAATAAAGATCAAAAGATTATCTATGTTGGTAAAGCAAAAAATTTAAAAAAAAGGGTTAGTTCTTATTTTCAAAAAAATTTAAAATCTCGGAAAACCATTAATCTAGTTAAAAATATAAATTCAATTGAACACGTGGTAGTTCAGTCCGAATCTGATGCTCTTTTACTTGAAAACTCATTAATAAAAAAAAATCAACCTAAGTATAATATTTTATTGAGAGATGATAAAACCTATCCTTGGATTTGCATAAAAAATGAGAGATTTCCAAGGGTTTTTTTAACAAGAAAATTAATTAAAGATGGATCAGAATATTTTGGTCCTTACACAAACATAAAAGTGATAAATATTTTATTAAATATTATAAGAACTATTTATCCAATAAGGACAAGTAATTACAATTTTTCATCTAATAAAATTAAAAAAAGTGATAAAAAATTATACTTGAAAATTTTTAAAAAAAATGAGCATTCAATTATTATAGGATTTCATGAAAATAGTTTAAAAAAAGTAAGTGAAGATTTGCTTTCGGAAAAATTATATGATAAAAATATTTCTTTAGTTAGAGAGATATTAAATGGGAAGTTTAAAAAAGTCAAAGATTTACTTAAAAAAGACATGTACAAATTTTCAAAGAAAATGGATTTTGAAAAAGCTCATAATATCAAAGAAAAATTGGAATTGCTTGAAAATTATCAATCTAGGTCCACTGTTGTTAGTCAAAAACTAAACAATATTGATGTATTTACTATAATTTCTGATTCTGAAAATGCATATATAAACTATTTACAAATTGCGTACGGAAGAGTAATTAGATTTCATAATCAAGAAATTAAAAAGAATCTCAACGAAGATGAAATTGATATTCTAAGTTTAGTAATTATAAATCTTAGACAAAAATTCAACTCAGAATCTAAAACTATTATATCTCAATTTAATCTTACTAAACAACTTAATATAAAGTTTATTGTTCCAAAAGCTGGTGATAATAAAAAGCTATTAGAGCTTTCGCTAAAAAATTGTAAAATGTATAAGCTTAAAAGATTTAAACAAATACAAATATTAGATCCCGAGAGACATAAAAATAGAATAATGAATCAAATGAAAGTTGATTTAAAATTAGAAAATGAACCGAATCATATTGAATGTTTTGATGTTTCAAATATTCAAGGTACCAACTCAGTGGCAGCATGTGTAGTATTCATTGATGGAAAGCCAATGAAAAAAATGTACAGGAAATTTATTATAAAAACAGTTGAGGGACCAAATGATTTTAAATCAATGGAAGAAATAATTTATAGGAGATATTCAAGACTGTTGAACGAAAACAAATCACTTCCAAAACTTATTGTAATTGATGGTGGTAAGGGTCAGCTTAGCTCAGCGGTGAAAAGCTTGAAAAAATTAGATTTATACAAGTCTATCCCAATTATTGGAATTGCAAAAAGACTTGAAGAATTGTATTTCCCTAATGATTCTATTCCGCTTTACTTAAATAAAAAATCTGAATCCCTAAAAGTAATACAGAATTTAAGAAACGAAGCTCATAGATTTAGCTTAACATTTCACAAAAGCAAACGATCTAAAGTTTCATTAAAATCAGAACTTGATATAATTAACGGAATTGGCGAAAAAACCAAACTTAAATTATTAAAAAAATTTAAATCAATTTCAAATATCAAGAAACATAGTTTTGATGAAGTTAGTTCTGAAATTGGAAAAAGTAAAACAAAAAAACTGTTTGAGTTTTTAGATGATAATAAGTAGTTTTTTAATTTTGTAATTAGAATGAGAATTATACTATTTTTTATATGTACTATAAGTTTAAACTTATGTTATTCTCAAAATAAAAACTTTAATTTCTATTCATTTAAAGCAGGAGAAAAATTAGAATATAAATTAAATTACGGATTTCTAAATGCTAGCTATGCATCTCTTTCATTAAAAGAAGAGATTTTAGATGGAGAAAAAGTTTTTAGAGCAACATCTGTTGGAAGAACAACTGGGCTTGCAAGATTATTTTTTAAAGTAGATGATATATATGAGACTTTTTTTTCATTAGATAATGTAAAACCTATTAAATCTATTAGAGATATCTATGAAGGTGGATATGAAAGAGAAGCTGAAACTAAATATGACTATGAGTCAAATACTGCATTTTTTTATGATAAATTAAAAAATATAAATAAAGAATTTAAAATTCACTCTGAAATCCAAGATATTATTTCAACTTTTTATTATTTAAGAAAACATTTAGATATTTCATTATTAAAACCAAATGATTTAATATATGTTGATATTTTTTTTGATAAGGAAATTTACCCTTTTAAAATGATGTTTTTAGGTAAAGAAAGAATAAAGACTAAATTTGGTTTGGTAGAATGCTTAAAACTTAGGCCTTATATGGAATCTGGAAGAGTTTTTAGGGATAATGAAGGAATAAAAATATGGGTTACTAATGATGAAAATAGGGTTCCTATTAAAGTTAAAGCAGACCTAAGAGTTGGTTCTATAGTTGCTAACCTGGTGTCATTTAGAGGATTAGCTAATCCGTTTAAAATTGTAGTTAGTGAATAAAAATTATTTAATTATTTTTTTGATATTTCTAATCTCATGTGGAGGAGAAAATAATGAACCTAAAAAAGAAATTGTAAAAGAAAAAATTATTAAAAATTTTGGTTTTGTTTTAAATAATTTCAATGTAAAAAAAGACACAATAAATTCTGGTGATTCTTTTGGTTTAATACTAGAAGAAAATAATCTCTTTTATCCAAAAATTTATGATATAGTCCAAAAGACAAAAGAAGTTTTTGATATAAGAAAAATTAATGTTGGAAGAACATATACTATCCTTTCATCAAAAGATTCATTAAACACTCCTCAAGTATTTATTTATCAGCCTAATCCAATTGATTACATAGTTGTATCATTGGGTGACTCTATTTGGGCTGAAAAAAAACAAAAAGAAATAAAACTTGTTGAATCAGAGGCAGTAGGAACAATTAAAAGTTCCTTATCAGAAACTATGCAAGATCTGAAGTTAAGTCCTCTTTTATCAAACGAATTATCAGAAATTTATGCCTGGAACATTGATTTTTTTAGACTTGAAAAGGGTGATAACTTTAAAATATTGTATACTTCAAAATACGTTGACGATTCAATATATATAGGACTTAATAGAATTCACAATGCTTATTTTCAACATAGAGGAAAACCATTTTATGCAATAGAATTTCAAACAGACTCAATTAAAGGAATGTATGAGTATTTTGATGACAAGGGAAAAAACTTGAGAAGGGCTTTTTTACTATCTCCAGTACAGTTTAGTAGAATATCATCAAGATATAATTTAAGACGAAAAATTGCATATTATGGTAAAATTAGACCACACTATGGGACAGATTTTGCAGCTCCCGTTGGAACACCAATTAGATCAACTGCAGCAGGAAGGGTTACCAAGTCGGGGTATACTAGAGGGAATGGTTATTATGTAACAGTGAAACATAATGCAACATACTCAACTCAATATCTACACATGAGAAAAAGAGGTCTTAAAGTTGGATCTTATGTAGAACAAGGAGATAAAATAGGAGAAGTGGGCATGACTGGGTATACCTCTGGGCCACACGTATGTTATAGATTTTGGAAAAATGGTAAACAAGTTGATCCATTAAAACAAAAGCTTCCAGAGGCAAAACCAATATCTGATATATTGAAGGAAAAATACTTAACTTATATGGACCCTTTAAAACTTAAGCTTGATAGTATGAAATCAAACCTTACCTTTGATCAAAGAATACAAAATGGAATTAATCCTTAAATATGGCACTTCATAATATTAATCCAAAAAAAACAAAAGCCTGGAAAAAATTAGAAGACAGTAAAAACCTTTTAATTAAAAAAACATTAAAGGATTTATTTAATCAAGAGGATAATAGATTGGATTACTTATCTGTTGAGTTGGAAAATATTTATGTGGATTTTTCAAAAAATATTATAGATGAAAATACATTTAATCTTTTACTTGATTTAGCTAGTGAATGTAAAGTTGAAGATTCAATTAAAAAACTTTTTGATGGAGAATTAATTAATGAAACTGAAAAAAGAGCTGTTTTACATACATCACTAAGAAATTTCAAGTCTGCTCCAGATTCAATTTCAAAGGATAGAAAAAAAATTGAAAAGTTTTCATCTGATATAATCAATGGTAAAATAAAAAGTTCTACTGGGAAGAGGTTTACAGATGTGGTTAATATTGGAATTGGGGGATCAGACTTAGGTCCAAAAATGACAGTTGAAGCTTTAAAGTTTTATAAAAACAATCTTAATATTCATTTTATTTCAAATGTAGATGGTGATCATGCCAATGATATATTAAAAGACTTAAACCCAGAAACCACATTTTTCATAATAGTCTCAAAAACATTTACTACCCAGGAAACTCTTTCAAATGCTGTTCTTGCCAAAAATTGGATTGAGAATACTTTAAAAACTAAAAAAGTAGATAATCATTTTTGTGCTATTTCAACGAATATTGATGCAATTGAGAAATTTGGAATTAATAAAGATTATGTTTTCAATATGTATGATTTTGTTGGAGGAAGATTTTCAATGTGGGGTTCTGTTGGATTATCAATTGCTATATCATTAGGTTATAAAAATTTTGAAAAATTCTTAATTGGAGCTGAAATAATGGATACTCACTTTAAAGAAATGCCATTAAATAAAAATATACCAATTTGCTTAGCCCTAATATCGATCTGGAACAGTAACTTTTTGGGAGCTCAAAATCAAGCTATAATTCCATATTCTGAATATTTAAACTTCTTGCCTAGTTACCTGCAACAATCAGTAATGGAAAGCAATGGAAAAAGCGTTGATAGATCAGGTAAAAAAGTTGATTACAGCACAGAAAATATTATATGGGGAGGTACTGGAACAAATGTTCAGCATGCTTTCTTTCAACTCATTCATCAAGGCACTAAACTAATCCCTTGTGATTTTATAGGTTTTAAAAAACCTTTACATGGAAATCAAGATAGTCACAACAAGCTAATGTCAAATTATATAGGACAGATGGAAGCTTTAATGCATGGTAAAGATTCCGGTGAAGTGATTTCAGAAATGAAATCCAAAGGTGTTTCAGAAGAAGAAATAAAAAAGATCTCTAAATACAAAGTTTTTGAAGGTAATAAACCATCCAATTCTATTTTAATTAACAAGTTAACTCCAGAGACATTTGGGATGCTAATAGCAATGTATGAACATATCATTTTTACAAAGGGTGTAATTTGGAATATTTTCAGTTTTGATCAATGGGGAGTAGAATTAGGTAAAGTACTAGCTTCTAAGTTATTAACAGAAATTGAAAGCGGTAAAATTAAAAATCATGACGATTCCACAAAATCCCTTCTTAAAAAGCTTAAAAATTAAACTCAATTATTAGGGCTTAAAAAAATCTTTATTTTTTAGCAAAATTCTGTTCATAAAATTAATTATTTGATAACCTTATTTGCTAAAAAAATCTTCATATTTGCGGAAACTTAAACTATTCGAAAATGAAAAAATTAATAATGTTTTTTGCAGCCATTCTAATAAGTGGAATTGGTTTTGCTCAAAATACTGTAACTGGAACTGTTGTTGACTCTGAAGTTGGTTCAGGTCTTCCAGGAGCATCAATTGTAGTACAAGGAACCTCAGTTGGAGTATCATCTGACTTTAATGGAGACTTTTCAATTAGTGCTGAATCAGGTGCTGTATTAGTAATTTCTTATATCGGTTACGAGTCTGCTGAAGTATCTGTAGATGGTGCCAATATTGGAGTTATAGAATTATCTCCTGCAGCTAATGCACTTGCTGGGGTAACAGTTTTCTCTACTATCGATATTGCAAAAGATAGAGAGACACCTGTTGCAGCTTCAACTTTAAATGCTGAAGAAATTATAGAGAGAGTAGGTAACTTAGAATTACCTCAACTTTTAAACTCAACACCTGGTATATACTCAACTATGCAAGGTGCATTTGGAGATGCTAGAGTTAGATTAAGAGGATTTCAACAAGAAAATATTGCTGTTCTAATTAATGGTATGCCTGTTAATGATATGGAAAATGGTAGAGTTTATTGGAGTAACTGGGCTGGACTAAGTGACGTTACTTCTGCTATGCAGGTTCAAAGAGGTCTTGGTTCTGCTAAATTACCAATCCCATCTGTTGGCGGTACAATAAATGTTGTTACTAAATCAACTGATTTAGCTGAAGGAGGTAAAATTTCTGCTACTGTTGGTAATGACGGATATATGAAAACTGTAATGACATACAATACTGGAGTAAGTGATAGTGGTCATG
>OCZA010000094.1_pt1 | contig 29533 bp, 25 predicted proteins | sample 1539021 | NCBI WGS metagenome assembly OCZA01 (sample SAMEA2619376, study PRJEB22493) | marine metagenome | biome: marine biome (ENVO:00000447); feature: surface water layer (ENVO:00002042); material: "saline water (ENVO:00002010), including plankton (ENVO:xxxxxxxx)" | depth 5 m | reverse complement strand
ATATGAAAATTATTTTTGCAGCAACGCCTGATATTTCTATTTCTTGTTTAGAAGAGATATTAAATTCATCTCATGAAATAAGTTTAATTTTAACTATGCCAGATAAGCCTTCAGGAAGAGGAAAAAAATTGCTTCCTGGTCCAATAAAAAAGTTTTGTTTGGAAAAAAATTTACCTTTTATTCAGCCTGAAAATTTAAAGAGTCTTGAGGTTAAAAATATCTTTAAAGAAACAAAATCAGATTTGCTTGTTGTGTTTGCTTACGGAAAAATTATTCCTAAAGATATTTTTGAACTTCCAACTTATGGATCAGTCAATGTTCATACTTCTATACTCCCAAGTTATCGAGGCGCTGCGCCTATACAAAGAGCAATAATAAATGGAGATAAATTTACTGGCATTACTATAATGAAACTTTCAGAAGGATTAGATGAAGGACCTATTATAGAATCTTTTAAAGTAGCTATAGAGGAAGAAGAAACTTCAGGAAGTTTAGCAGAAAAAATGTCTAAAGTGTCTTCTAATAAAATATTGCAAACTATTGAAAATATTGAATTAAATAATATTAAATTTATTGAACAAGACCATTCTAAAGCGTCTTATGCAGATAAGTTATTGAAGAGCGAATCATGTATTGCTTGGGATAAAAAAGCAGAGATTATTAAAAATATGATTAATGGTTTTAGCCCTAACCCATGCGCTTACTCTACTTATGAAAAACAGAGAATTAACGTTCATAAAGCTAAGCTTTGCTCTACTAAAAGTAAAGGGCCCGGAAAGGTTTTGGAATTTTCAGGAGAGAGACTTTTAATAGGTGCTAAAGATTTGTCGTTAGAAATATTAGAACTATCTAGGCCAGGCAAAAGAAAGATGTCTGTGGCAGATTTTTACAATGGGTCTAGAGAATTCTTTAAAGTAGGAAATTATCTTACTTAAAGTTCACAAAGTTTTAAGTAAGAGTATAATTTTTATAGGTATAAAAACTTGAATATTGTAATCCTTGGCGCAGGACAAGTCGGATCAGAATTATCTCAAATTCTGGCAGAGGAGCATGATGTAACTCTTATAGATATAGACGAAGAAAAGTTACAAAAAATATCAGACCAAAATGACTTAAGAACAATTTGTGGTAATTGTTGTTATCCAAGAACTTTAGAATCGGCAGACATTGGTTCTGCGGATTTAGCCGTTGCTATGACTCAGTGGGATGAAGTCAACATGGTTGCCTGTCAAATGATCAAACATATTAATAAAAAAACTAAAACTATGGCAAGAATTCGAGCGACTCAATATCTGGCTGGAAAGGGTAGAGAAATTTTCGAAGCAGGAGATTATTCCATTGACGTAATCATTAGTCCTGAAAATTTAATTACCAATTACATAACAAAATTGATCGAGTTACCTGGCGCTATGCAAGTTTTAGATTTTGGAAATTCTATGGCTTCAATGGTTCAAGTAAAAGCCACAAAAGGCGCTCCTATTACTGGTCATAAAATTTCAGAATTAAAAGATCATATCCCTAGTGCAGACACCAGAGTTGCAGCCATTTATAGAAACAACGAAGTTATTATTCCTAGTGGGGATAATTTCATAGAAGAAAAAGATGAGGTTTTCTTCATTACTGCACGATCAAATTTAAGAAAAGTGATGTCGGAGATTAGAGAAGAAGATGCGCGATATAAAAATATAATGATTGCCGGAGGAGGAAGAATTGGCAGAAAAATTGCTAAGGCTTTAGAGAAAAATTTTAGAGTAAAAGTTGTAGAAGCTGATAAAGAGAGATGTATTTATTTATCAGAAAAACTTTCAAGCAGCTTGGTCTTACATGGAGATACTTCCGACTCTGAATTATTAGATGAAGAAGGAATTGATCAAATAGATGTTTTTTGTGCTGTAACAAATAATGATGAAGCAAATGTAATGTCCTCTCTATTAGCTAAGAAACAAGGGGCTAAAAACGTTTTAACCCTGGTAAATAAAAAAAATTACATAGAACTAATAAAAAATGAAGATTTAGAGGTTTCTATAGCCCCAACCCTTATAACCATAGGGGTTGTGCTTCAAAACGTTGTAAGTTCTAGATTGGCAAATGCTTACTCTTTTAAAGGGGGAAAAGCCGAAGCTCTTGAGGTTATTGTAGATATAGAAAAAAATAAAGGCCTTATAGGCAAAGGAATTGATGAAATAGACGTTCCTGAAGGGTGCATGATAGGAGCTCTTTTGAGGGATGATGAGGTAAAAATTGCTCATCACGATCTAAAAATAGCTGAAAATGATCATCTAGTCATATTTTTATCAGATAAAGACAATTTTGATAAATTAGAAAGATCTTTAGCGTAATTGAGCGAACTTAAGCAATAATAATGAAATATAGACTAATTTCACAGATTTTAGGGATAGGACTAATTATTTTTTCTTTTTTTCAGCTTCTTCCTGTCTTAGTAGCCTTTTTATATCAAGAAGATTCAGTCGTTTCTTTTACATATGCATTTTTAATTACCCTTTTTTCGGGGCTTTTTTTAGTTGGAGTAAATTTTAAAAGAGATTATGAAGACTTAAGGATAAGAGACGGGTTTCTTTTGACAGTTTTATTGTGGTTTACATACTCAATTTTTGCCAGCTTACCTTTTGTAATTGGAGAAAGTTCTAATTTAACTATAGTGAATGCTTACTTCGAAGCTGTCTCAGGCCTCACAACGACTGGAGCTTCAATTATTACTGAATTAGATACTCAGTTGAAATCAGTGCTTTTTTATAGAGCTTTATTGCAGTGGTTAGGCGGATTAGGGATCATTGTGCTTGCTTTAGCCCTATTTCCTCTATTGGGAGTAGGAGGAATGCAACTTTATAGAGGAGAAACCCAAGGATCTGTATCTGGAACCAAATTAAGGCCAAAAATGGCAGAAACAGGCAAATCTTTATGGGTAGTTTACCTAATTTTGACTGTAAGCTGTTGTTTTTCTTACTTTTTTTCAGGAATGGGCTTTTTTGATGCTGTCACACACTCATTTACAACTGTTGCCATAGGCGGTTTCTCTAACTATAACCAAAGTTTTGCTTACTTTAATAATGATTTTCTTTATTTTTTTGGATCTATTTTCATGTTTCTTTCGGCTTTAAGCTTTTCTTTGCACTTCCTAGCCCTTAAAAATAAAAAATTGAATGGTTACTTTTTAGATCCAGAGCTAAAGTTTTTTGCAAGTGTTGCTTTTTTATCTTTTATCTTCGTATTTATATCTCTAATTCTTTTTTCAAATAGCAACGATTTATCTTTGCTAATGAAATCATTGTTTCAGACAATCTCCTTTTTAACGACTACTGGTTTCACTTCAGAAGATCACAGCTCTATGCCGTCTTACTTGCCTTATTTTCTTATAGGTTTGGCAGGTATGGGAGCATGCGCTGGCTCAACTGGAGGGGGAATCAAAGCAATTAGAATTTTAATATTTGTTAAACAAGGAGTTAAGGAACTAAAAAAATTAGTTCACCCAAATTCTGTTTTACCCTTAAAGGTAGGAAACAAAATTATCAACCAGGAAATTAAAGATTCTGTCTGGGGCTTTTTAGCTGTTTACATGATTACTCTTTTGTTGGGGACTATGCTTTTGTTAGCTTCAGGATTGTCCTTTGAGACATCTTTTTCAGCAGTCTTCTCATGTATTAATAATCTAGGACCTGCACTAGGAGAAGCAACTTTTAATTACGATTCGTTAAATCAAATTAGCAAACTTTTTTTGTCATTTGCCATGATCTTAGGTAGGCTAGAAATTTACACGCTACTAGTGCTTTTTACATCTTTCTTTTGGAGGTCTTAGTAAGCACTTACTATAGATATAAAACATATTATTATTGAAACGAGGAAAATAAATTGACAGCTCAAACAATGGAAGAACTTGTTGCTCTTTGTAAGAGAAGAGGATTTATATTTCAATCAAATGAAATTTATGGCGGCCTTCAAGGACTGTACGATTACGGCCCTTTAGGTGTTGAATTAAAGAATAATATTAAGCAATCCTGGTGGACATCGATGGTTTATGACAGAGATGATATAGAAGGATTGGATGCTTCTATTTTGACTCATCCGGAAGTGCTTAAGTATTCCGGTCATGAAGATACCTTTTCTGATCCATTAGTCGATTGTAAATCTTGTGGAGAGAGATTTAGAGCAGATCAAGTTCCTGACTATTGCAAAGAAGAAGATTTAACAGAGCCGCGACAATTTAATTTAATGTTTAAAACTAATGTAGGCCCTGTTGATGATGGAGAAAGTTTTGCATACCTAAGGCCAGAAACTGCTCAACAAATATTCACAAACTTTAAGAATGTGGTTGATTCAACTTCTAGAACTTTGCCATTTGGTATAGCTCAAATAGGAAAAGCATTTAGAAACGAAATAACGCCAAGAAATTTTATTTTTAGAGTAAGGGAGTTTGAACAAATGGAGTTGGAGTTTTTTGTTGAGCCTGGATCGGACGAAGATTGGCACAAAAAATGGGTTGAAAATAGATTAAGTTGGTGGGAAGAGCAGGGCGTATCTAAAGATAAGTTAGAATTACTGCACGTTACTGGAGAAGATTTAGCTCATTATTCAAAAGCAACTGTGGATATTATGTATAAATTTCCACATGGTTTAGAAGAATTAGAGGGAATTGCTAACAGAACCGACTTTGATCTTGGTTCTCATAGTAAAAACCAAGAAGATTTGGCAATTTCAGCCAAAACTGCCAAAAACACCTCTTCTAACGCGAAATTAGCTATTCAAGACATAAAAACTAATAAATGGGTCGTTCCATACGTAATAGAGCCTTCTGCGGGTGTGGATAGAGGTTTTTTAGCTATTCTAAACGAATCTTACCAAGTACAAGCGCTGGAAAATGGAAAAGAAAGGGTAGTTTTATCGTTAAAGCCTCATTTAGCTCCAATTAAAGCAGCTGTAATTCCTTTAAAAAAGAATAATTCGGAACTAGTAGATTTAGCTCATAAGCTTAAGAATGAGCTTCAAAACCTGAGGATAGGCAGAGTTGTGGTCGAAAATACTGGAAATATTGGGAAAAGCTATAGAAAACATGATGAAATTGGCACTCCCCTTTGCATAACTATTGATTTTGACTCTCTTGAGAAAAATCAAGCAACCGTTAGAGACAGAGACTCTATGGAGCAAAAAACCATAGACATATCTGATATTCCTGACTTCTTTAAAGACTATTTAATAAAATAATGTCTCAAAACTATATCGTTCTTGATAGAGATGGCGTAATTAATGTTGATCTTTTCGATTACGTCTTAGAGAACGAAACTTTTGAATTTGAAGAAGGCAGCATCGATGCCATTGCAACACTTACTAAACATAACTTTAAAATTATTATTGCAACAAATCAGACGTGTATAAATTTAGGATTAATTTCTAGCCAAGGAATTGAAGAAATTAATAATTATTGGATTGATGAGGTAAAAAAAAATAATGGTGATGTTTTGCATGTTGAGGTATGTCCTCATGAAAAAAGTGAAAACTGTGATTGCAGAAAACCTCGAACGGGCCTTCTTAAATCTGCTGAAAAAAAATTGAATATATCCTTAAAGAATTGTTTCTTTGTTGGAGATAAATTGTCGGATTTAGAGTGTGCCGTTTCTCACGGGTGCAAGCCTATATTAGTTAGAACAGGTTATGGAACTATAACGGAAGCAGCAGAGTTCCCAAGCGAAACTAAAGTATTTGATAATTTAAAAACTGCTGTGCAATGGATAGTAAATTAAATATCTATATTATTTACCAAGTTAACATTCGCTTCTATAAAATCTCTTCTGCTTTCAACGTTATCTCCCATAAGTTGTTCAAATAAATCATTTGCGTCGTCAGCATCATCAATCTTGACTTGAACCAGTCTTCTTCCCACTGGATCCATGGTAGTTTCCCAAAGCTGTTCTGGATTCATTTCTCCCAGTCCTTTGTATCTTTGAATATTTAATCCTTTTCTTGATTCCTCAATAAGATCATCGAAAGATTCAAAGATATTGTATATCTTTAGCTCTTCTTCATTTTTTTCTAAACTGCTTAGACCTAACTTAATTTCTTTAGAAGACTCTTTCAGTGACAAAATAATTTTATAACTTTTGGATTTAAAAAAAGAAAAAGGAATAATGTTTGCTATTGAGTTTCCGTATTCGAATCTTTCAAAAATAATATTTTTTCTTTTTTCATCTAGCTTTGCAGAATTTTTATTGGCTGCCGTTCCACTTAATTTTTTATTAAGCCCCTTGACCCAAGTGTTTAAATTCTTTTCGTTGGGTTTTAAAGGAAAACTTTCGTGAGTAACTAAAGTCTTCAACACATCTGCATGTATATTAATTTCAGGCACTTCTGTTAAAGAAACAAAATCGCTATAGTCTTTAAGAAGTTTTTTTAAATTATCAGAACTCATTTTCTTGGTCTTTGTGAGTTTTAGAACCTGATTGTCTGATATTTTATTTAAAAGAAATTCATTTAAGGCCAAATCGTCTTTTAGATATATATCTTTCTTTCCTTTTTTAACTTTATATAAAGGCGGTTGGGCAATGTAAATATATCCTTTATCAACTAATTCCTTGAACTGCCTATTAAAGAAAGTTAACAATAAAGTTCTTATATGGGATCCATCCACATCGGCGTCAGTCATTATGATGATCGAGTGATATCTTAATTTGGAAACATCAAATTCCTCATTTACGCCGCAGCCCATGGCTGTGATGAGAGTTATTATTTCTTCCGATCCCAAGACTTTGTCTATTCTTGCTCTTTGGGTATTAAGGATCTTGCCTTTCAAAGGCAAGATAGCTTGATTCTGTCTATTTCTGCCTTGCTTTGCCGACCCACCAGCAGACTCTCCCTCAACCAAGTATAGTTCACTTAAAGCTGGATCTTTTTCTTGGCAATCCGCTAATTTTCCAGGGAGCCCCATACCGTCTAAAAGCCCTTTTCTTCTTGTCATTTCTCTCGCTTTTCTGGCTGCCTCTCTAGCTCTTGAAGCATCAATTATTTTCATAGCAATTGCTTTTGCATCATTAGGGTTTTCAAGAAGATAGTCAGTCAGATATTTATAGGTCTCTTTCTCGACTATGGGCTGAATTTCAGATGAAACTAATTTGTCTTTTGTTTGCGATGAAAATTTAGGGTCTGGCAATTTTGCCGAAACAATAGCAGTTAAACCCTCTCGTGCGTCTTCACCTGACGGTGCTGCATTTTCATTTTTTAATAACCCTTCTTTATCCATATAATTATTCAAAGTTCTTGTTAAAGCAGTTCTAAACCCGACTAAATGACTCCCTCCATCTTTTTGGGGAATATTATTTGTGAAACATTGAATATTTTCTTGATATGAATCGTTCCATTGAAGGGCTACCTCAATAGAAATACCATCTTTTGATTCTTGAATAAATCTAAAGGGTTTATTGAGCGCTGATTTATTTTTATTTTTGTATTCAACAAATTCTATTAGCCCACCAGTTGATTTAAAAGTTTCTGTCTTGCCTATTCTTTCGTCGATTAAGTTAATTGCTACCCCGGAATTTAAAAAGGAAAGTTCTCTTAGTTTTTTTACTAGAATTTCATAATCAAAAGTTGTGTTATCTCCGAAAGTGGTTTTAGACGGAACTATTTTTATTTCTGTTCCTTGTTCTTTGGTTGAGCCAGTTGATTTTATTTTTGTTTTAGGAGCTCCATCTTTATAAGTTTGCTCCCATACTTTTCCATCTCTTTTAATTTTAAGCTCTAGTAATTCAGAAAGAGCATTGACTACTGAAATTCCAACACCATGCAAACCACCTGAAACTTTATAAGAATTATCATCAAATTTTCCACCAGCATGAAGCTTAGTAAGAATTACTTCGGCTGCTGACATGCCCTCGTCCTTATGATGATCTACTGGGATTCCTCTTCCATTGTCTTTGACTGTGACCAGACTATCTTCATGTATTACAACTGAGATCTCGTCGCAGTGACCTGCTAAAGCTTCGTCGATAGAATTATCTACTATTTCGAAAATCATGTGGTGCAATCCTGTTCCATCATCGGTATCACCGATATACATTCCAGGTCTTTTTTTAACTGCTTCGAGCCCTTTTAAAACCTTGATATTTGAAGAATCGTATGAGGTTTTTTTTTGCTTTTTTTCGGATGCTTTGATAGCTTTTTTTGGCATCCAATATTATAAATCAATAACGTTATTTAATTTAATATTTTCTGGTTTTTTTATTGCTGATATTATTTTTTGTCCATTAACTTTTTCTAACGATTTGAAGGCTAAAATAAGATTTTCCTCATCAAGTTCAGCGGCTGCATCATCAACAAGATAAAAAACTTTCTTTCCTATTTTTTCTGATATAAATTCTCCAAAGCACAAAAAAATCAATAAAATCAATAGTTTTTGCTCTCCTCTAGAAAGTACATCACCCGCCTTTTCTTTAAGAATATTAATTTCTAAATCAAATCGTTGAGGGCCAAACTTTGTAAACCCTCTTCTCATATCCTCTTGAAAATTTGATCTAAGAACTTCAATTAACTGCCCTTCCTCCCAGCCTCTATTAAACTTTAAGGACAATTTATTTCCTATATCTTTCCATCTTTCGTCAAGAGGTAATTTTTTAAAAAATTGGGGAATTTCCGAGGTTACCTGATTTAGTATTTCCTCTCTATCAGCTGTTATTTTTTCAGCTTGTTCTAATAATAATTTTGTCCATATATTTATTTCCTCTTCATTGTTTTTCTTCAAGGCTCGATTTCTTGTTGATAGAGTTTTTTTAAATTTTCTATGGCTCTCTATATAGTCATGTTTCACGTGAAACATAAAGTAATCCAAAAACCTTCTTCTCACTTCCTTGTCTGATTCCAGAAAGGCCAAACTAAAATTATTAATTAGAACTGGGAAATTTTCGTATTTATAACTCAAAGTTTTATAGCCGTTATTTACAGGTGCGCTTCTTCTCTTTTTTTCAAAAGTTAAAGTCTTAGAATCTAACTTGGCATTAATTAAAAAATTATCTTCATTTAAATTTATTAAGCTATTCATCGATGAGGTTCTAAAAGATCTTGATTTTAAAATAACGTGAATTGCCTCTAGAACAGATGTCTTCCCTGCACCATTTTTCCCAGTTATCAGCGTAGTTTCTTGTAAATTAAATAAAGAGTCTGAAAAAAGCCTAAAATTAACTAAATGAATTTTTGAAAGATACATTTATCATAGTCTCATTGGCATAATTACATGTATCAAGCTTTCATCGTCAATATTTTTAACCAAGCAAGAATTCTCAGATCCAAAAAAAACAAATTCAACTTCGTTGTTTGGTATGACTGATAAAGACTCTTGGACATAAGATATGTTGAAACCAATTTCAAAAGAATCTCCAGCGTATTCAACCAAAACCTCTTCTTCAGCGCTTTCCTTGCTAGGATTATTTGCGCAAATTTTAAGATTATCTTGATCAAGAATAAATTTTACTCCTCTGTATTTCTCATTTGACAGAACAGCTGCTCTGTTTAAGGCAGTTTGAACCAGTGATTTGTTTGCTTTTAGTTTTTGTTCTGTGCCTTTTGGAAAAACCTTTTCATAATCTGGATAGGAGCCCTCAATCAGCTTTGAAATAAATGTATAGTCATCTGAAAATACTTTTAACTGATTAGAATTAAAGGATATATTTACATTTTCTGGATAAAGGTTCAGAAGCTTTTGAAGCTCAAGAGCGGATTTTCTCGGAATTATTATCTTTTCATCGGTAAAGTCTGTTTTAAGCTTGCAACAAGACCATGCAAGTCTATGGCCATCTGTAGCAACTACATTTATTTGGCTTGGAGAAACCTCAAGTAGAATGCCATTTAAATAATATCTAACATCCTGCGATGCCATTGCAAAAGATGTTTTCTCTATTAAATCTGCTAATTCCTTTCCTGGCAACGCAACTTCTCTATCAAATTCTTGTATTTCTGTAACGGGAAAATCTCCAACCGGCAAAGTTGAAAAATCAGCTTGAAATTTTAAAGCACTTATTTCTAATTGATTCTCTATTAATTCAAAAGTCAAAACAGTATCTTCTGGAACTGACCTTGTTAAATCAGCTAATTTTCGTGCAGAGACAGTGGTTTCCCCTTCATTTATCAGTTCTATCTTTGGTATTTTGAAAGTTAGTTCTATTTCTAAATCAGTTGCTATTAAAGTCAATCCAGTTTTTTCAGCTTTTAATAATATATTTGAAAGAATAGGAATGGATTGTCTTTTCTCAGCTACAGATGCAACTAAATTAAGAGCTTCAGATATTTCTTTTTTTTCTACTGTAAATTTCATTTTTATGCCGTTAAAGCCCTTACTAATTTTTTATAATCCTCTTCTATACCGTTATCTTCCTCTCTTAAGGCTAGTATCCTCCTACAGGCATGCAGAACTGTAGTATGGTCTCTTCCTCCAAACGATTCGCCTATTTCGGGTAGGCTGTGATTCGTTAGCTCTTTGGCTAGGCTCATTGATAGCTGCCTAGGCCTTGCTAAAGACCTGTTTCTTTTGCTTGAGAGAAGATCTGAAAGCTTTATATTATAATAATCTGAAACTGTTTTTTGAATATTATCTATACTTACTTGCCTGGCTTGAATAGCTAGTAAATCTTTTAGCGACTCCTTGATTAAATTTACATCTATAGGTCTGTTTGTAAATTTAGAATTAGCCCCAACTCTTTTCAGAGAGCCTTCTAGCTCCCTAACATTTGATCTTACCTTTTGTGCTATGTAAAAAGCACTATCTTGTGGCAAATCAATGCCCATCTCTTCTGACTTGCTTAAAAGAATTGCAACTCTAGTTTCAAGTTCTGGTGGGTCAATTACAACAGGAAGACCCCAGCCTAGTCTTGATTTAAGTCTTTCCTCCAATCCAACAATTTCTTTAGGATATCTGTCGCAAGTAAGTATCATTTGTTGACCGCCTTCTAGCAAGGCATTGAAAGTATGGAAAAGCTCCTCTTGAGACTGTTCTTTGCCGGCAAAAAATTGAATATCATCAATTAGCAAAGCATCCACAGTCCTGTAAAAGTTCTTGAACTCGTTTATTGCTCCCAGTTGTAGTGATTTCACCATATCTCCAACAAATCTTTCTGAGTGGACATACACAATTTTTTTGGAAGGATCTTTTAATTTTAATTGATTGCCTACTGCATGCATGAGGTGAGTCTTTCCAAGACCCACTCCTCCATAAATAAAAAGAGGGTTATATGCTCCATCAGGCATTTCGGCAATTTGTTTAGCCGCAGCAAGAGCCACATGATTAGATTTTCCTTCTACAAAAGTGCTGAAAGAGAAGTTTTCTATTAAAGAGTTTTCTTTATTGGCAAATAAAGATGTTTTATTTTCTTTTTTTTCCTTTAAATTCAATAGGTTAAAAGAGTTTTCAAGCTCATATGTTAAAGAAAAGTTTTTTAAACCAGATGCTTTTTCTATATACTTTCTAAAATCTTGATCTAAATTTGTTCTTATATATTCTTTAATGAAATCATTTGGAGCTAAAACATAAAAAGATCTAAGGCCGTTTATTTTTTCTGACTCTGTGAATTCAAGTGGGTTTATCCAGGTAGCGAACTGCTCAGGGGCTAAGCTACTCTCAAAGCTTTTTTTACATTTATTCCAAATTTGCAAAGTATTCCTCCTAAAGAAACTTTTTAAGATATTATTATCTTTATAGCAAGTTATCCACAGGATATCCATTATATAAATTGTGGATAAGATGTAGATAACTTATTTTAATTGATTTTTTTAAAAAACAATATAATATCAGCGTCTCTTAAAACTTTAATTATGAAAAGAACTTATCAACCAAGCAAAATTAAAAGAAAAAGAACTCACGGTTATAGAAAAAGAGCCTCAACGCTTGGTGGACAGTCAGTTCTTAAAAATAGAAGAGCCAAAGGCAGAAAATCACTCACTGTCTAAACCTTTGAAGTTAGTTTCTTTAAAAAATAAGTCTGATTTTGACTTAGTTTTTAAAGACAAAGACTTTACTCATACTTCAGGAGCTTTTAAAGCATATATATCTTTGCACTCTTTAAAAAAAATTGAGTATGGTTTTATATACCCCAAAAAAAATATAAAACTTGCTGTGAATAGAAATTACGCTAAAAGATCTGCTAAAGAAATGCTCAGAACACTGAAGACAAAAGAAGGGTTTAAAATTATTTTTTTTGTAGGAAAAAAAATAGACTCTTTTAACAAAGATAAAATAAAAAATAATTTCGTTGAACTTAAAAGAGAGATAGAATCCTCTTTCTAATTATTTACTTAAAATGAAAGAAAAAGTTAGTCAATTATTTGTAAAGTTTTTAATATTATCTATCAGGTTTTATCAAACTTTTATTAGTCCGTTTATTGGAAATAATTGCAGATTTCATCCGACTTGCAGTTCTTACTTTATTGAAAGCTTAAAAATACATGGCGCAAGAAAAGGTATGGTTTTAGGTATAAAGAGAATATCTAAATGTCATCCCTGGGGAGGCAAGGGCATAGATCACGTGCCGGAGAAAGAATAAATATGGAAAATTTTCAAAGATATTTTTTAATGTTTTCAATATTAATATTTTCTTATTTCTTGTTAATTAGATGGGACCCTCCAGCAAATGATACCAATCAATCATTAGTTATAAATGAAAGCGAGCGCTCACTTATTAGTGAATCTTCAAAGTTTGTTGAAGCTGAAACTTTCAATGAAAATCTTTCTGTCTCAGAGACATCTGTCGACTCGTGCTCATTAAGCAATATAAAAACACTTAAGTCTCCATACTGGTCACTGGATTTAGATTTAAAGAATGGAGAAATAGTTAAAACTACTTTAGAAAATTACCCAACTGAAATGAATTCTTCAGATAGAAAAGTATTATTTAATAAATGTGGTCCAGAAAAATATTCTCAAGTAAGTGGTTTTGAGTTTTTGAATAAAGACTTAGCTTTTAAAGAAAACTTATTCTCTATTAAGGACATGTACAAATCAGATGGTAAGAATTTTGTTGTGCTGGAGAAGCGAGAAAACGATCTAATTTTTTCTAAAACATTTAGTTACAAAAACGATGATTATTTTGTTTCTGTAAAAGATAATATTTTAAATCTTTCTGGTAAAGAAATTACATTTGCGCCCTACTCTAAAATAGATAGATCAGATATAGACCTTTATGCCGAAGATAGTTCAATTTTTAATCCTGCGAGTTTTGCTTATCTTGGTCCTGCTTTTCAAACTTCATCGGACAATTACAATAAAATATCTTTTTCAGATTTATCTGAAGAGTCCTATAGAGAATTATCATCAAAAGGCTGGGTCTCTATGCTTGAGCATTATTTTATTAGTGCCATTATTCCTGAAGAAGGCTCAAATTTAATATTTCAAGCAAGAAAAAGCTCAAAGTCAGGGATTTATTCTGTTGGTGTGGTCGGCGAAACTAGTTCAATAGGCCCTAATAAGGAAGCTTCTTTTGATCAAAAAGTATATTTTGGCCCCAAAATTAAAAAAGAGTTGCAGAAGACTCACCCAGAGCTAGATTTGGCTGTAGATTATGGTTGGTTGTGGTGGATTGGTCAGCCAATGTACTCTGCAATGGTTGTTTTCTTTGATTTAACTGGAAATTGGGGATGGTCTATAGTTTTAGTTACAATTCTGATTAAGCTCTTATTATGGCCCTTATCAATGGTTTCATACCGAAATATGGGGAAAATGAGGGCAGTTCAGCCAAAAATGCAAGAAATACAAGAGCGACACGCCGATGACAGGCAAGCATTATCTAAGGCGATGATGGATCTTTATAAAAAAGAAAAGGTAAACCCAGCTCTTGGTTGTTTGCCTATGTTGATGCAAATGCCCTTCTTTTTGGCTTTTTATTGGGTTCTAATAGAAACTGTTGAATTAAGATATGCACCCTTCCTGTTTTGGATTACAGATTTATCTGCAAGGGATCCGCTTTTTATTCTTCCCATTTTAAATATGGCTGCTATGTGGGGAATGCAACAACTTCAGCCTCAGCCTGTTGGCGCTGATCCCATTCAAGCTAACGTTTTCAAATATATGCCTTTAATCTTTGGGGTAATGTTTGCCTTGTTTCCGGCTGGCCTAGTTCTTTATTGGTTTTTAAATTCTTTGGTATCCGCAGTTCAAATGGTCATGCATGGCCCTAAAAAGGCAAAAATAAGTTCTTAGTAATTGATAAACCTCGAAGATACAATTGTTGCTTGTGCTACTCCTCCTGGCTCGGGAGCCATTTCTTCTATAAGAATATCTGGCAAAGACTGTTCAAAGCTTTATAAAAAGATTTCAGGAAAGTCTATGGCACATAAAGAAATTCATATTTCTGAGATTGAACTTTCAAGCGGGATTAAAGAAAAGTGTGTGCTTACTTCTTTCATATCGCCCAACTCTTACACCGGAGAGGATACCATTGAAATCTCTTGTCACGGCAACCCCCTTATAGTCGAGCTTCTTATAACTAAATTAAAAACTCTAGATTGCAGAGACGCGCAACCTGGAGAGTTTACTATGCGCTCTTATCTGAATGGGAAGGTGAGCCTTATAGAAGCCGAAGCAATATCTGACTTAATTTCAGCGAGATCTATAGAAAACATTAAAGCTGTAAATAAGTCTCTGGCAGGGAGTTTTGAGAAAAAGATTGACGAGCTTATATTTGAACTTAAGTCTATGAGGGCTCGAGTAGAAGGAGAAATAGACTTCAATGACCAAGATACAAATATAGATTTAAACGAAATAAACGCTAATTTAGACTCTTTTCGTATCATTATAGAGGATTTTATCAACACAACTAGTGATGCTGTTCTAATGAATGAAGGCATTAAAACGATCATAACTGGCCCTGAAAACGTTGGGAAATCAACTTTAATGAATGTATTTACAAAGAAAAAAACGTCAATTGTCTCCGAAATAGCAGGAACTACCAGAGATTTGGTTACAAAATCCGTTAAAATACATGGTTTGGTTTTCGATCTTATAGATTCGGCAGGTCTCAGCAGTAGAGCTAAGGATAAAATAGAAGAAATAGGCACAAATCTAGCTAAAAACGCCTTAGAAGAAGCAGATTTGATCATTGAGGTCGTAGACCACAACAACCTTAACTATGAAATGACATATCCCAAGGGCAAAAAAGTTGTAAAAGTGCTGAATAAATCAGACTTGGCGGGTGATGAAAAGACTAAGAGGATCAACATATCGGCTAAATATGAGCAAAATATAACCAAACTAGAAAATTGCCTGGTGGATGCGGTTTTTTTATCTAAAAACCAGGTTTTAGGAGGCTTTTCGGCCAGATCTAGACATTTGAATCTTCTTAACAGCTGTAATGACGAAATCTTAAGGGCATGTAGTTTGTGCGAGGAGTTTTCCATAGAGCTCTGTGCTGAGCATCTTAAAAACGCAAGTGGTTATTTGGGACAAATAAAAAGCCCTTATTCCTCGGACGACTTATTGGGAGAAATTTTCTCTTCATTCTGCATAGGCAAATAAGCTGTCATTAATTTGTTTTAAAATTGTTAATAAGTTTAATAGCAAAAACAACAACACATTTTACTAACAGCGGCTTACAGTTTTTCCACAATTAAAAGGCCTTTTTATAAACAAGGTTTTTAAATCCTGTGATCTAATTTATAGTTGCGTTTTATGAGTTATCAACAGAAATAGACGGCCCTAACAATAACAACAACAATATAAATATATATATAAATATATAGATAATATAATCAATAGAGAAATGAATAACTTTGAAGTAATAGTAATAGGAGGCGGGCACGCAGGAACTGAGGCAGCTTATGCCTGCGCAAGATATGGCAAACAAACCTGCCTTGTAACCCAGTCAAAAAAAGCTATTGGCCAAATGTCATGTAATCCTGCAATTGGAGGAATTGGTAAAAGCCATTTGGTAAAAGAAATAGACGCAATGGGCGGATTGATGGCAATAAGTGCGGACAGAGCAGGAATTCATTTCAGAGTCTTAAATGCATCCAAAGGACCTGCAGTTAGAGCTACCAGATCTCAATCAGATAGAAATCTATACTCCAATTCTGTTAGAGACTTTATAGATAGTGAACACTTACTTACAACAATAGAATCAGAAGTGAGCGAGCTGATAATTGAAAAGGGTAAAGTGCGTGGAATAGTTTTAAAAAATAATGAAACAATCAAATCAACTAAAGTTATTCTTACCGCAGGGACTTTCTTGAACGGTAAATTATTCACAGGCGAAGAGTCAAAAGAAGGCGGCAGAATAGGAGAAAATTCCTCTAAAAGTTTAGCCAATTTTCTTGCTGATTTAGGCTTAAAAACAGGCCGTTTAAAAACAGGAACGCCACCTAGGCTAAACATAAATTCAATTGATTGGAGTAAAACAACCGAACAGCCTGGCGATGATCCAAGGCCGACAATGTCATTTATAAATACTGCCAAAATACATCCAAAACAAATAAGTTGTTTTCTCACAAGAACAACAGAAAAAACTCATGAATTTATAAAAAAAGGCATAGATAAATCGCCAATGTTCTCCGGCAAAATAGAGGGGGTAGGTCCAAGATATTGTCCATCTATCGAAGATAAAATTTTTAGATTCGCTGATAAAAGTTCTCACCAAATATTTATCGAGCCGGAAGGTTTAAATTCAGAATTAGTATATCCAAATGGAATCTCAACAAGCATGCCGGCCAGTATTCAAAAACAAATGGTTGAATCTATACCAGGCTTCGAAAAAGCTAAAATTGAACAATATGGGTACGCCGTAGAATATGACTTTTTTGACCCCAGAGAGTTGAATCACACTTTAGAAACGAAAAAAATAGAAAATTTGTACTTTGCCGGCCAAATAAACGGCACAACAGGATACGAAGAAGCTGCAGCCCAAGGGTTAGTAGCAGGGGTTAATGCCTGTTTGTCGTTGGACAATAAAGATCCTTGGATTTCAGCCAGAGATGAAAGTTATATAGGGGTATTAATCGATGATTTGGTCACGCTAGGAACCAAAGAGCCTTATAGAATGTTTACAAGCAGGGCAGAATATAGATTGTTATTAAGAGAAGACAACGCCGACCAGAGATTAACGCCCACAGCAAAAAAAATAGGATTAATTGACGAAAAGAGATGGGATCACTTTCAAAATAAAATGGATTTAATTGCAAAAGAAAGAGACAGACTATCTGAAGTTAAAATTAAGAAAAACGACTTGCCTGGATTTGCCCTTGCAAAGCGTACGAAAAGCGATCAGAAAATATCAGCCCTTCAAGCGCTCAAAAGGCCTGAAGTAAATTATAACGAGCTGTGCGAAACATTAAAATTAAAGAAAGCTCCAGAAGAAGTATATTTAGATGTGGTGACAGAAGAAAAATATGCCGGATATATCTCCCGACAAAAAAAAGAGATAAAGAAAATTAAAACCAATGAAAACGCTCTTATTCCGAAGCAGCTTGCCTATAAAGAAATCAAAGGCCTTTCAAACGAATCAAAACAAAAACTCCTAGATGTAAAACCAAGAACCATAGCCCACGCGCAAAGAATTCCTGGCATAACACCCGCAACTATATCTTTGTTACTGGTGCACTTAAAGAAAACTCATAAATGGAAGAATGACGACGCATCTAAAAAAGTTATTTGAAAAAACAAACCTAGAATTACCATCAAAAAAAATAGAGCTTTTAGACCGATATGCTCAGTTAATATTGAAATGGAACCAAACTAGAAACTTAGTTTCAAGAAACACCAGCCAAAAAGAGATGAACGAGCATATTCTTGATTGCGCTTGTATATTTCCATTCATAAAAAAGGAAAAAATATTAGATGTGGGAACGGGCGCAGGGCTCCCCGGGATAGTTATAAGCATAATAGACAAAAGTAAACAGATGGTCCTGTTAGAGCCGAATCAAAAGAAAGTATCTTTTTTGCAACACGCGCAAGCTGAGCTTGAGCTTCATAACGTGACTGTAATAAAAGGAAGAATAGAAGATTTAGAGCATTTGAAAGAACAACTAATAATTACTAGGGCAGTTATGGAGCCCGAAAAATTACTTTCTTTGTTGCCCAAAGAAAGAACAAGCAGTTTAGAAATATTGATGATGATTTCAGAGCCGAAGGAGTTACAAAGTGAGGATTGGGAGCATATGTTCTATCCATCAGACGCGCAGAGAATCCTGCAAAAAAATCGTGGATTTTTAAGCATTAAAAATAAAAAAAACTGATATAGTAATTTTGTTGATTACTTTAGTCGTAGCAAACCAAAAAGGAGGTGTGGGGAAGACCACAACCGCCTTAAATCTAGCGGCTTCCTTATCAGCTGCTTCGCGCAAGGTTTTGTTAATAGATCTCGATTCGCAAGGAAACTCTACAACAGGAACAGGGGAAGAGAGAGATAAAAGCGAACATTCATTAATTGATGTAATGGTAAGCAGTGAATATTCACTTGAAAGAATAATAGAGCCAACAAAATACAAGTTTGATTTGATACCAGCAAGCGCAGATTTGATCTCAGCCGAAATCGAATTAAGCTCTTTGCCAAATCCAACCACAATTTTAAAAAACAAATTAAAGGATCTAGGCGAGGGTTATGATTATGTCGTCATAGATTGTCCCCCATCCTTGGGCATGTTATCAGTCAGCGCATTGCGAGCAGCCTCAAAGGTTTTAATACCCCTTCAGTGTGAGTATTATTCTTTAGAAGGCCTGGCAGCAATGAATAAAACCATTAAAGAGATAAATGATGCCACGGGAGAAAACATAGTCATAAATGGAATATTGAGAACCATGTACGACTCCAGAATAAGGCTTTCAAGAGAGGTTTCAAAAGAGCTGGAGGAGCATTTTTCAGAACAATTGTGCGACACAGTAATTCCAAGAAATGTTAAATTAGCAGAAGCTCCAAGCTTTGGAATGCCAGCTTTATATTATGAGCCCGATGCCAAAGGCACATTGGCATATTTGGCATTAGCTGGAGAGATAATAAATAAATTTGAAACCAGTGTTGTGACTATTTAAATGGCTGAGGATAAAAATAAAACCCTGAAAAGAGGATTGAGCGCACTGCTCGGAGAAGAAGCATCGTCGTCTGGAGAAATTCAGAATGCGTTGTTTTCAAGGATAGATAAAATTTCACCAAGCAGGTTTCAGGCAAGAACGGATATATCGACAGAAAACCTAGAAGATCTTGCGGCCTCCATAAGATCTCAAGGAGTTATTCAGCCTTTGATTGTTAGAAAAACAGCGTCAGGAGAGTTTGAATTAGTAGCTGGAGAAAGAAGGCTGAGGGCGGCTAAAATGGTAGGGCTTTCGGAAGTTCCAATTGTCGTAAAAGATTTAAGCGATGAAGAAATAATAAAGATGGGGCTTATTGAAAATTTGCAAAGAGAGGATTTGAATCCGTTAGATGAAGCCAAAGGTATTTCTAGATTGCAAAAAGAATTTAATTTAACTCAAGAAGATTTAGGTATTTCTTTAGGAAAGTCTCGCACAGCTATAACAAATTCATTAAGGCTTCTTCAGTTAGCTACCCCGGTACAAGCAATGCTAGAGTCAGGTAGTTTAAGCATGGGACATGCCAGACCTTTATTAACCTTGCCAGAAGCGATCCAAGAAAAATTTGCTCATAAAATTGTTAAAGCAGGACTGTCTACCAGACAAGCAGAAAATTTAGCTAAGACTTATCAGCAAGAAAAAGGCACAAAGCCTCTGCTTTCTAAAGACCCTAATATAGTAAATTTGGAAGCAGAGCTAAGCGATGTCTTGAGTTCAAAGGTTACAATTTCTCACCAAAAGAAGGGTTCAGGAAAAATAACTTTTACATATAAAAATCTAGAACAATTAGATCAAATAATTAAACCTTTAAGAAAAAAAGAATAAGCTAAAAAAAATTTTATTAAGTCCTTGAACAGATAGCACAGACCTAACTATAATGCTGTGCCCGAGCAACTTATGGCCGAGAAAAATCTTACAGAAATAACAAATGGAGCAGCGGAATTAACGCCGACGTCCGACTATATCAGCCATCATTTAACTAATTTAACTTATGGTTGGTGTGAAAAATCTCAAACATGGGGCTTCGCCAATCATCAGCAAACTCTTTTTAATGAGACTTCTTGCAAGGTATCCGACATGGGTTTTTGGTCTTTCCATTTAGATACTATTATTATGTCCACTTTCTTAGGAGCAGTATTTTTTGGGTTTTTTGGTCTTGTACTAATGAGCGCTAAAAAAGGAGTGCCAGGTAAAGTTCAGAATTTTGCCGAGTTTGTTTTTGAATTTATTAGCGGCGCTGTAAAAAGTAACTTCCATGGAACTTCAAAAATTATTGGGCCATTAGCTTTCACATCTTGCGTTTGGATTTTGTCTTGGAACCTTATGGACCTTCTGCCAGTAGAGCTGACTAATTTTGTTGGAAGTGCCGGCGCAGGAGTGGATTACTTTAAATTGCTCCCCACGGCAGATGTAAATGCCCCATTGGCTTTAGCTTTAGTTGTAATGTTTTTTGTAACTTATTACACAATTGCCAATCACGGATTGGGCGGCTTCTTAAAAGAATTTATTAACCCTATAGAATTAGTTGGGTATTTTTCAAAGCATGTTGCACTAGCTTTGAGGTTGTACGGAAATCTTTTTGCTGGAGAAATGATTTTTATACTAATAGGAATTATGTTCGGGCAGTTCCTAATGTCTTTTGGACAAACGCTTTGGTTTATTCCAGGGCTTATGATGAATTTGGTGTGGGCTCTGTTCCACATACTTATAATTGCTTTGCAAGCATATATCTTTATGATGCTGACCATTGCTTACATTAACTTGGCTTGTGCAAAACACTAGCCCAAACTAGAAGGAGAAAAAAATGGAAGAATTAAGATTGATCGCAGGAGCTTTGCTCACCGGATTCGGTGCGCTTGGAGCCGGAATCGGGATTGGTACTTTAACTTCAAAATATATTGAAGCCCTAGCTAGGCAGCCAGAACTTCAAGGCCTATTATTTGGTCAGCTACTTATTGCTATGGGTCTTATTGATGCATTGCCAGTTATTTCGCTTGCTGTTGGATTACTTTTCTTATTTACATAAAACTTAATAAGTAAATGAACGTAAATGCCACCTTTTTTGCAGAGCTAATAGCTTTTTGCATTTTTATATTTATAACCTATAGATACTTGTGGCCTAGTTTTTCATCTTTATTGGATGCTAGGCAAGAAGAAATAGCGGGAGGCCTAGAAGCTGCTAGCCAATCTCAAAGAAAATTAGAAGAAGCTAACGAAGAATCTAAAAAGCTAGTCGAAGATGCTAAAGCCGAAGCTTCAAATTTAATCAATCTAGCAGGCACTAGGGGCGACCAAATTGTAGATGAAGCAAAAAATCAAGCCGTTGAAGAGCAAAAGAAAATCAAGGCCAGTGCCGAGGCTGACATAGAACAAAATATAACCAAAGCAAAAGAAGGCTTGAAGCAAGAAGTTGCAGCCTTAGTAATTTCAGGCGCGGAAAAAATATTAAATAAAGAAGTAGACGAACAATCTAATAAAGAAATCGTCGATGCTTTGATTAAAGAGCTTTAAATGTCAGAACTTTTAACTCAATCTCGACCTTACGCTGAAGCAATTTTTGACATAGCTAAAGAGGAACAAACTTTAGATGCTTGGGTAAGCGACTTATCAATTGTTGTTTCCGCTATGCAAGAAGAAGCGGTTAAAATTTTAATAAACACACCGGACCTTTCACAACGAAATAAAGCTGAAATTTTTACATCTTTATTTGAAGACGAAATATCTAAAAAGGTATCCAATTTTATCTTGGTGATAGGACAGGCTAATAGAATAAATCTTTTAGAAAGCGTTTTAGAAAGTTTTAAAAGATTAGTGGCTTTAGAGAAAAATCAAAAAAATGTCATGGTCGCATCTTCATATTCACTTGAGCAAGATCAACTAGATAAAATACAAACAGCCCTTCAAAAAAGAACAGGTTCAGAGATAAATATTTCCACTCACTTAGATAAATCTTTGATAGGTGGAATAAAAATTTCATATGAAGATCAGGTAATCGACCTGTCTTTAAAAAATAAACTAGAGGCTTTAAAAGCCCAACTAAGAAACTAATAGGTGAGATATGGATAATTTAAATCCCTCGGAAATAAGCAAAATTATTAAAGACAGAATTAATAATTTAGAAATTTCTTCAGATGAATCAAATGAAGGAACTATCGTTTTTTTATCAGATGGTATTGCGCGAGTGCACGGGCTCAGCGAAGCAATGTATGGAGAGTTGATAGAATTTGAAGGCGGTGTTTTTGGAATGGCATTGAACTTAGAAAGAGATTCAGTAGGAGTAGTAATTTTTGGCGATTATAAGAAACTAGCTGAAGGCGATACAGCAAAATGCACTGGAAAAATCCTGGAAGTTCCTGTTGGACCTGAGTTAGTAGGAAGAGTAGTAGATGCTTTGGGAAATCCTATTGATGGAAAAGGCCCCATAGATAGTAAATTAACTTCACCTGTAGAAAAGGTAGCTCCAGGCGTAATGACTAGAAAGCCAGTAGACGAGCCAGTTCAAATTGGGTTAAAGGCTGTAGATAGTATGGTTCCAATTGGAAGAGGACAAAGAGAGTTGATTATCGGAGACAGACAAACCGGAAAAACAGCAATCGCTTTAGACGCAATTATTAATCAAAAAGGTACCGGCGTAACTTGCGTTTATGTTGCAGTAGGGCAAAAACAATCCTCAATTGCAGCTGTTGTAAGAAAGTTAGAAGAATATGGAGCAATGGAACACACAATTATTGTTGCGGCAGCGGCAGCAGATCCAGCGCCAATGCAATTTCTAGCACCTTACGCTGGATGCTCAATGGGAGAATACTTTAGAGACAAAGGTGAAGATGCCTTAATTATTTACGATGACCTTTCTAAACAAGCTGTTGCTTATAGACAAATGTCTCTTCTATTAAGAAGACCTCCAGGGCGTGAAGCTTATCCAGGGGATATTTTTTATCTCCACTCGAGACTCCTTGAAAGAGCTTGTCGAGTGAACGAAGACTATGTTTCTGAGGAGACGAATGGAAAAGTTAAAGAGCAAACGGGTTCTTTAACAGCCTTGCCAATTATTGAAACTCAGGCTGGCGACGTATCGGCTTTTGTTCCTACGAATGTAATCTCAATTACAGACGGACAAATATTTTTAGAAACATCATATTTTAATAAAGGCCTTCTGCCTGCCATGAACCCAGGTATATCCGTATCAAGGGTTGGGGGTGCAGCTCAGACTCCTCTTATTAAAAAATTAGGTGGAGGAGTAAGAATTGCGTTGGCCCAATTTAGAGAGCTTGAGGCCTTTGCACAATTTGCATCTGATTTAGATGACGCCTCAAGAGAGCAATTGGAGTTAGGTCAAAAAGTTACTGAGTTAATGAAGCAAAAACAATACTCTCCAATGTCAGTGTCTCAAATGGGACTTGTTTTATTTGCAGTAGACAAAGGATATCTAAAAGATGTTGAGATAAATAAAATAGCAGACTTTGAAGCGTCTTTACTTTCATATATGGCAACTGAGCATAAAGATTTTATGGATGCTTTAGCCGAAAGTGGCGAATATTCTGATGAAGTAATTAATACCTTCACAGAGGCATTGGACAAATTTAAATCTACGCAAACTTGGTAACTATAAATGGCTAATACCAAAGAAATAAGAAAGCAGATTTCGAGTATTTCTAATACTCAGAAAATCACTAGCGCTATGGAAATGGTTGCTTCAAGTAAAATGCGAAAAACCCAAGACCGTATGGAAATGGGCAGACCATATGCCGACAGAATGCTTTCAGTAATTGGTCATCTAGCCAACTCTAATCCTGAATACAAACCTTTGTACATGTCTGAAAGAGAAGTTAAGGGCGTGGGTGTAATAGTTGTAGGATCCGATAAAGGTTTATGCGGAGGTTTAAATATCAACCTCTTTAGAACTTTGCTGCCTTTTTTAAAAGAACAGACTGATGCTGGTGTAAAACAAATGTTTTGTCCGGTTGGCACCAAAGCTAAAGTTTTCTTTAATTCTTTTGGCGGAGATGTGGTCGCCGCTTCAGAAAAGCTTGGAGATATTCCAGCCTTGGAAGATTTAATTGGTTCTATAAAAGTTCTTCTAGACAAATTCGAGCAAGGTGAAATTGATAAAGTATATTTAGCGAGCAACAGGTTTGAAAATACCATGACGCAACAGCCAGAAATCAAACAGCTTTTGCCTCTACTTCCCGAAGACACGCCTGAGCTTAAGCATAGATGGGACTATATATACGAGCCCGATGCTAAAGAATTATTAGATGGTTTAATGCAAAGATATATAGAGTCATTAGTTTATCAAGCAGTCATAGAAAATATTGCCTGTGAACAGGCTGCAAAAATGGTTGCTATGAAAAATGCAACAGAAAATGCGGGAACCATAATCGACGAGTTACAACTTATTTACAACAATGCCAGACAGGCGGCAATTACACAGGAATTATCCGAAATTGTTGCTGGGGCTGAAGCAATATAGATTTTTAGAGGTATAAATAATGAGCGAAGGAATAGTAGTACAGGTAATTGGAGCAGTAATTGACGTTGAGTTTTCTAGAGAAAGCTTGCCAAAAATTTACGATGCCTTAGTCGTTGAAGCAGAAGGAGAAGCAGAAACTTTAGTCCTTGAAGTTCAACAACAACTGGGTGACGGTATCGTAAGAACCATTGCTATGGGTCAAACAGAGGGCCTCAAAAGAGGCGCTAAAGCAACCAATACAGGAGATGCAGTTAAAGTTCCTGTGGGTGAAAAAACCTTAGGAAGAATATTAAATGTCCTTGGCGACCCTATAGATGGTAAAGGTGCAGTAGGCGAAGATGAAAAAATGCCAATCCACAGAGCGCCACCAAGCTATGAGGAACAAGCCGAATCTTCTGAAATCCTTGAGACAGGAATCAAAGTTATTGATCTGATGTGCCCATTTGCAAAAGGTGGGAAAGTAGGTTTGTTTGGAGGAGCTGGAGTAGGAAAAACAGTAAATATGATGGAGCTTATAAGAAATATCGCTTATGAAACCAGCGGATATTCTGTTTTTGCTGGAGTTGGAGAAAGGACTAGAGAGGGTAACGACTTTTATCTTGAAATGACGGAATCTCAAGTACTAGATAAAGTAGCGCTGGTTTATGGTCAGATGAACGAGCCTCCTGGATGCAGAATGAGAGTGGCTTTATCCGGACTTACCATTGCGGAAAAATTTAGAGACGAGGGTAAGGATGTACTTTTATTCGTAGATAATATTTACCGTTATACCCTAGCTGGAGTGGAATGTTCTTCGTTATTGGGAAGGATGCCTTCAGCGGTAGGATATCAACCGACACTAGCCGAAGAAATGGGAGTGCTGCAAGAAAGAATCACGTCTACTAAGACAGGATCTATTACATCGGTTCAGGCGATTTATGTTCCTGCAGACGATTTAACGGATCCATCACCAGCGACTACTTTCGCTCATTTGGATGCAACTATTGTCCTTTCAAGACAAATTGCTTCGCTGGGTATATATCCTGCAGTAGATCCTTTAGATTCTACCAGTAGACAATTAGACCCTAATATTGTTGGCCAAGAACACTACGATGTTGCCAAAGGTGTTCAACAAGTTCTGCAGAGATATCTAGAACTTAAAGATATTATCGCTATTTTAGGAATGGATGAGCTTTCAGACGAAGACAAGCAAACAGTTAATAGAGCTCGAAGAATTGAGAAATATTTATCTCAACCTTTCTTTGTAGCGGAAATTTTTACTAATTCACCTGGAAAATTTGTCTCTATTAAAGACACCGTCAGAGGGTTCAAGGGAATATTGGATGGAGAATATGATGAACTTCCAGAGCAAGCATTTTTAATGGTTGGCAAAATCGAAGAAGTGGTAGAGAAAGCTAAGACCCTTTAAATTATGTCCACTATTCAATGCAACATAGTTAGCGCCGAAAAAGAAATTTTTTCGGAAAACGTTACCATGGTTGTTGCCACTGGCTCCATGGGTGAACTCGGTATAACTCCGGGACACTCTCAACTTTTAACTGGCATCAAACCTGGCCCTGTTAAAATTGTCAAAGAAGGCGGAGAGGAAGAGGTATTCTTTCTTTCTGGAGGTTTTATTGAAGTTCAGCCAGATGTAGTGACTTTGTTATCCGATGTAGCTATTAGAGCAGAAGACATAGATGAAGAGCAGGCAGAGAAAGCTAGGGAGCAAGCAGAAAAAATAAGAGACAACGCAGACTCGGATCTTGATTTTTCTAGAGCAAGAGCAGAGTTAGCTGAAGCTGCTGCAAGATTACAAACCTTGCGTAAATTACGTAAGAAGTAGTTTAATACCCCATCAGCCAATTTAATTGGCTAAAGATAAATGAACGTCGACATAATTATTTTAGCTGCTGGACAAGGCAAGAGGATGCAATCGTCTTTGCCAAAAGTTCTCCAATCGCTGGGCGGAAAACCGCTTTTGCAACATGTTATTGACACTTGCTCAAAGCTTGAAAAAGTTAAACTTCATATAGTAGTAGGCAGCCAAAAAAAATTAATTCAATCTTCAATAAGCGCTCCTAAATCAACAAATTGGGTTGTTCAAAAAAATCAACTTGGAACAGGCCATGCTGTTAAACAAGCTTTGCCCAGTTTAAGACCAAATTCTTGTTCTGTTGTTTTGTATGGCGATGGCCCTTTGGTTAAATTAAAAACACTCAAAAGATTAATTTCTAATATTACTAAAGACAATTTAAGCCTTTTAACTTTTGAGACTACTTCACCAAAAGGCTTGGGTAGGATTATTAGACAGGGCCCAAGAGTCATGAGGATAGCGGAAGAAAAAGATGCAACAAACGCCGAAAAGAAAATCAAAGAAGTTAATTCGGGCATTTTGGCGACATCTTCCAGAAATTTAAAAAACTGGCTGCCCAAACTCAAAAACAACAATGCCGCAAAAGAATATTATTTAACAGATATTGTTTCATTTTGTAATTTGGAAAATAAAAAAATAAAAGCAATAAATCTTGGTGAATCCAACGAGTTGTTAGGCGCAAACGACAGCCAAGAATTACAAATCTTGGAAAGAATTTATCAAAAAGAAATGGCAAATAGTTTTTTAGAAAATGGCGTTAAGTTTGCAGATGTAAATCGAGTGGATTTTAGAGGAGAAATATCAATAGGCAAAAATGTCTTTATTGATATCAACGTAATCTTAGAAGGCAATGTTTCCATAGCAAAGGACTGTTCTATTTCGGCTGGCTCAATAATTAAAGATTCCCAATTAGGCATAGAAGTTAAGGTGAAGCCATATTCGGTCATTGAAAATTCCAAAATAGGAAATAACTCATCGATTGGCCCCTTCGCTCATGTTGGGCCTGGCGCAGAGCTAGATAAAAAAGTTGAAGTAGGTAATTTTGTTGAAGTTAAAAGAAGTAAAATTAGTCAAAAAACAAAAGCAAAACACTTAGCGTATATTGGAGACGGAATTATTGAATCTGATGTAAATATTGGAGCAGGAACGATTTTTGTAAACTACGATGGTAAAAATAAGAATAAAACTAGAGTTGGCTCCAAGGCTTTCATAGGATCTAACAGCTCTCTTATAGCTCCAATAGTGGTAGGAAAAAATAGCATGATCGGCGCTGGCTCAGTTATAACTAAAAGCATTCCAGAAAATAAACTTGCCTTAGGCAGAAGCAAACAGAGAAATATAGCGAAGAAATAATGTGTGGAATTATAGCGGCAGCTACTGAGCGAAGCGTGGGCAAACTTCTTGTGCAAGGTTTGCATAAAATGGAATATCGAGGTTACGATTCTGCAGGAATAGCCTTACACCAGGAAGATGGAGTCGCGCATTTAAGAACGCTTGGTAAAGTAAATTTACTTGAAGAAAGAATGATTCAAGAAAAGCCCAAAGGCAAAGTGGGCATAGCTCATACTAGATGGGCGACACATGGGGAGCCATCAGAATTTAATGCTCACCCACACAGATCAAAAAATCGAGTATTTATAGTACATAACGGCATTATTGAAAATTACTTAGACTTAAAAGCAGGCCTTATTAAAGCTGGATATACTTTTGAGTCACAAACCGATTCTGAATTGATAGCCCATATGATTGATAGTTTTTTAAACGAAGGCAAAACTATGATAGAAAGCATGCATGCTCTAAGGGGGCTTTTAGAAGGGGCATATGCAATAGCAGCAATAGATAAAGAAGACGCAGATAATTTTTACCTGGCGAGAAATAAATCACCCTTACTTTTGGGTTTAGGTGAAAAAGAGTATTTTGCCGCCTCAGATCCTCTGGCTATTTCAGAACTAACCAATGAATTCATTTTTTTAGAAGACGGCGATACGGTAATCGTTTCAGCTTCTGGTTTCGAAATTTTTGATCAAAACCAAAAAACCATAAATAGAGATACCACAAAATTAGATATATCAGCAGAAGCTTCTTCTAAAGGGGACTTCAAGCATTTCATGGAGAAAGAAATTTTCGAGCAACCGCAGGCCATTACTAATACTCTGGATGGACGGGTAGGCGGCGAAGATGTTTTAGAAAATATTTTTGGCGAGGGTTCTTCAAAACTTCTATCAGAAGTTAAAAGAATTCAAATCGTCGCGGCAGGAACTAGTTTGCACGCAGGAAGAGTAGCAGCCAATTGGTTTTCTGCAATTTCTCAGGTTCCTACACAAATAGATTTTGCTAGTGAGTACACATATAAAAACCCATATATCGATAAAAGCACTCTTTTAGTAACTATTTCTCAATCCGGCGAAACCGCAGACACACTCACTTCTCTTAGACATGCAAAAAATCAAAGCTATTTAGGGTCACTCACAATTTGTAATGTCCCAACTAGCTCTATAGCAAGAGAGTCAGATTTCATTTTGCTTACAAATGCCGGACCTGAAATAGGCGTCGCATCGACCAAAGCATTCACTACGCAACTGGTTGCATTAATGTTGCTTGCCATGTCCATTGCTAAGGCAAAAGATATAAATCCAAAACTTAGAACTAGAATAACTTCGGCGTTAAGGGCTTTGCCTGAGATTATTGAAGAATCTTTCAATTTAAAATCTATAATCCAAGAAATAGCTCCTAAAATTGCCGAGAAAGACAACGCTCTTTTTCTTGGTAGGGGAATTTTTTATCCAATTGCTAAAGAAGGCGCACTAAAATTAAAAGAAATATCTTACATTCATGCTGAAGCTTATCCAGCAGGCGAATTGAAACACGGGCCCTTAGCACTAATTGATGAAAATATGCCTGTTATTGCCTTGGCTCCAGAGAGCGAATTGGCAGAAAAACTGGTTTCTAATCTTGAGGAAGTCAAAGCAAGAGGCGGAACTTTATATGTTTTTGGAAATGCAGCAGGCAATATGCAAATTAACTCTGGTGAATTAATAACTATGCCGGATTGCGACTTCTTGCTTACACCAATTCTCTACACCATCCCACTGCAGATCTTGTCTTATGAAGTTGCTTTGATTAGAGGAACAGATATTGATCAACCAAGAAATCTAGCTAAGTCAGTCACGGT
>OCZA010000093.1_pt1 | contig 29554 bp, 30 predicted proteins | sample 1539021 | NCBI WGS metagenome assembly OCZA01 (sample SAMEA2619376, study PRJEB22493) | marine metagenome | biome: marine biome (ENVO:00000447); feature: surface water layer (ENVO:00002042); material: "saline water (ENVO:00002010), including plankton (ENVO:xxxxxxxx)" | depth 5 m | reverse complement strand
TATATTTTGGGTGGTATTCAGATGTCAAATTTATTACAAAAATATTAATGTAAAAAATTTATATATTAAAAAGTATTTATTAGTGAAAGTTGCATTAAATCTGCAATTTCATGAGAAAACTTGGTAGCTACGGGTGGACTTGAACCACCGACCTCAGCATTATGAATGCTGCGCTCTAACCAGCTGAGCTACGTAGCCACAATCTTTTACATGTGTTTCGATCGCGGAAAGTTACACTCGCGCGTAGCCCTAGTCAAGTGCTTGTTAATTAATTTATTCCCATATGTCAGTCTCCTTCACACTTAATCAATACTTTAAGCAGAGTGATTAGGTTACTCATTAATAATTAAACTATAATTATTGATTAAATGATTTTAGGAAAATGCATTGAATCAAGGTAAATTCCAAATAGAGGTTGAAGCAGGTGGTTTTTACAAAGACCTGAACAGAGTAGTTGCGCTTACTCCCAAAATTCTCATTTGTGTGATGATTCTATGGGTCGGAATCTATCCCACAGAGGCCGGCTCATTTTTGATGGAGATGCAATTATGGTCAACGCAAGCCCTCGGCGCTTGGTACATCTACGCAACAGCATTTTTTATGATTGCATGTTTATTGCTAGCAATTTTCCCTAGGACAGGGAGCGTAAAGCTTGGGGTTCAAAGTGACAAGCCAGAATTCAACACCTTTACTTGGCTGTCTATGATGTTTGGGGCAGGGATAGGCATTGGCATGTTGACTTACTCTACCGCAGAGCCAATATTCCATCTATCTCAAAATCCAGACACTATAAGGGGTATAAGTAGTTCTTTGAATGCAGATAATGTAAGAAATGCTTTCAAATGGACGCTTCTTCATAATGGACTAACTGCCTGGGCTTGCTACGGAGTTGTTGGAATATCGCTTGCGTATATGTCATATAAAAAGGGTTTACCATTGTCAGTTAGAAGTGTTTTGCAGCCACTTTTCGGTAAATATTTATCGGGCGGATTAGGGCACACTATAGATATAGTGGCCATCTTGGCGACTATTGTCGGATTGAGTGTAACTATTGGTTATGGAGTTTCTCAGTTCGCTTCTGGATTATTCAATATCACTCAATTTGATTGGTTAGTAGGAGAAAATTCTCAGCCAACTATTGGAGCTCAGTTATTGGGATTGCTATTGATTATTGGAGCGTCTTGTTTGTCGGCAATGTCTGGACTTCATAAGGGTATTAAGTGGCTGTCTAATGTAAACATGATTTTATCTTTGGTTTTAATTTTGTTCTTCATGTTGTTCGGTGCATCAGTATTTGCATTTAAAACATTCTTTATCACTATTTATGATTATTTGCTGGCTCTTCCTGAAATGTCTTTTACAGTATGGAACTCGAATGATTCTGAGATAATCGGCAAACTGCAATCATGGCAGAGCTCTTGGACAATTTTTTATTGGGCTTGGTGGATTGCTTTCGCACCTTTTGTTGGAATTTTTTTAGCGAGAGTTTCGAAAGGAAGAACCATTAGAGAGTATGTCTTCGGAGCAATAATTGTTCCCTCGTTAATTTGTTTAGTGTGGTTTGCTTTTATTGGAGGCACAGCGATTGACCTCGAGCTTTCAGGAGAGGCTCAGGGGTCAATTATTAATACTGATATTTCGAATCAGTTATTTGCAACGGTAAATTTGATTACATCGGAGGGTTTTGCGGCGACCTTGTCGGTGATCATCGTTATTTTACTTTTAACTTTTCTAATTACTTCGGCTGACTCAGGTATATTGATTATAAATACCTTAGCTTCTGGGGGAAGCAGTGATCGTAGGGAAGTTAAACATATTATTGTTTGGGGTGTTATTTTTGCGTCATTAATTGGAACACTACTTTTTGCGGGCGGTATGGATGCATTGAGATCAGTAATGATTATTGGTGCGCTGCCTTTCTCCATCGTCATGGTTTTGATGGGGATATCATTCTTAAAAACTTGCCTCGAAGATAAGGATTAATAGAGTTGCGAAGTTAAGTTACGCCAAACTTTTCATCTCTGTCATATAGCCTCGAAGTTTTTTCCCAATTATTTCTACCGGATGATTTCTTATTGATTCATTTACACTGATTAGTTTTTGATTATCCACGCCTGACAAACAGTCCGATATTCCATGACCGATATCTTCAAGTGATAGTTTACTTACAAAGTTCTTTAGTAACGGAATAGCAGCATGAGTGAAAAGATAATTACCGTACTCAGCAGTATCTGAAATAACTACATTCATTTCATATAATTTATTTCTCGCCACGCAATTCGCGATTAATGGAGTTTCATGCAGAGATTCATAATACGCTGACTCCTCAATTATGCCCGCCGCTACCATGGTATCGAACGCAAGCTCAACTCCAGCTTTAACCATCGCTATCAAGAAAATTCCTTTATCATAATATTCTTGCTCGGTTATATGCTCATCACAATCAGGAGCGAGCTCAAAGCTTGTTTTTGCTGTTTCTTCTCTCCACATGAGGAGATTATTATCATCATTATCCCAATCAATCATCATTGTTTTAGAAAATTCACCCTCAATAATTTCATCCATATGTTTTTGAAAAAGTGGTGCCAAGATTTGTTTTAGTTCCTCTGAAAGGACAGATGCTCTTATTTTTGAAGGATTTGGGAGTCGATCCATCATATTTGTTATTCCGCCATGTTTTAGTCCTTCGGTAATGGTCTCGAGTCCATATTGAATGAGTTTGCGCGAGTATCCTGGTTCCATACCTAAATTTATTAAGTGCTCATGCCCAAGTATTGCAGAGGTCTGAAGCATGCCGCACAGAATAGTTTGCTCTCCCATTAAGTCTGATTTGACTTCGGCTATGAAGGATGACTCCAAGACACCTGCTTTATCTCCACCCGTTGCACTAGCATAAGCTTTGGCAATTTCTAATCCATTTCTATTTGGATCATTTTCAGGATGTACTGCTATTAAAGTTGGTACACCAAAACCACGTTTGTACTCTTCTCTGACCTCTGTGCCTGGACATTTCGGAGCCACCATAATAACGGTGATATCCTCACGTATTTTCATCCCCTCTTCGACGATATTAAATCCATGCGAATAGGCCAGTGAAGATCCTTTTTTCATAAGATGCATGAAAGAAGAAACAGCCGCAGTATGCTGTTTATCGGGTGTTAAATTCAAAACGAGATCTGCCTTAGGAACAAACTCTTCTGGGGTACCAACATCGAAGCCATTTTCAGTAGCAGATAAAAATGATTGCCTTTTTTCTTTAATCGCTTGATCTCTAAGAGCATAAGATATCTTCAAACCAGAGTCTCTCATGTTCAAACCCTGATTAAGCCCTTGAGCACCACATCCAATGATCACAACTTCCCATCCCTTGAGTAAATCACAGCCCCTCGAAAATTCTTCTTTGGCCATAAAACGACATTTGCCCAGCTGTGCTAGCTTTTCCCTCAGGGGCAGGGTATTAAAATAATTTTCCATAAAATCCTCTTTTATATTGCGAATCCAACAGCTTGAGCCTTATCGGGCCTGTGATTATAAACAAAAGGTGTCGACCTACAAAATGGTACTTTAAAAGCATGTTAATTTTTCGCGGTTGATGTGATGATTGAACCTGTAACTACAAAAAATGCGCCCAATATTACAGTTAAAGTCAATGGCTCGGGGATTAGCACTGTAACTGGAGAAATCTGGACAAAAACTAGGGTTATGAGAGGTGTTGTGGCAAGTATAGCGCTCACCCGTGATGCCTCGATATGGGTAAGTGCCTCTGAAAAACTTCCATAAGCGACTAGAGTATTCAATCCACAAAAAATTACGAGAAGCCATTGGAAAGTTGTGAGATTTACAAGACTCTCAAATGTTGAAAGTGGGAAGAAGAATAAGACACCTATCCAGTAGAATACAACCATCGTTTCTTGAGCTGAGAAATCCTTCAAGAGAGTTTTTTGAAAGATCGCGTAAAATACCCAAGTTAATGCAGCAGCTAAAAGTATCATTAATCCTGATCCGTATGTGTTTAATTCAGTGAAAACATCCTCATACCGTGGACTAAAAAACATTATTAAGCCTGAAATAAAGATAATTAAACCTAGCCATTGCATTTTGGAAAACCTTTCCTTGAATAAAAAAACTCCAGCAAGCAGTAAACATACAGGAGCTACTTGCATCATTACTTGAGCCGCCTCGGCAGAGGTTTTATTCAGCCCAAAGATATAGAGAGCATAGTTGATGCATAAGAGCACGCCAGCGATGCTAAATTGCAGAATAATTTTTTTTTCAAAATATTTTTTTCTATGTTTAAGCTTTCCTTTGAAGATGAGAGCAGGAGTAAGAATTACAGCGGCAATTAAAAATCTAAAGAAAGTAGTCGTAAATGGATCTATTGTTACCAGAACACCAATTAAAGCAATAGGAAGAATACCCCACAAAAATGCAGTAGTGGTTGCATAGAGAAGCCCCTTTTGCTTATTCCGTGTCATCGTATTTATAGGCGCAAGGCACTAAACATTAAATCTGAAATGAATTAAATCGCCATCCTGGACAGTATACTCTTTCCCCTCGAGTCTCCATTTACCAGCATCTTTTGAGCCCTGTTCACCGCTAAATTTAATATAGTCGTCATAGCTAATGACTTCAGCTCGGATAAAACCTTTTTCGAAGTCAGTATGAATCTTCCCAGCCGCTTGGGGTGCACTAGATTCTTTTTTTATAGTCCAAGCTCTAAGTTCATTCGGCCCCGCAGTAAAGTATGTATGCAGATTAAGGATTTCATACCCAGTTGTGATAACCTTGTTTAATCCAGGCTCGGATAGACCCATCATATCTAAAAATTCATTTCTTTCAATTTCGGAAAATTCGGCTATTTCTGCCTCTATTTTATTGCATATCGGAATGACCAAAGACTTTTCATTTGAGGCTAAATTAATAAGTGAAGCGAGGTGAGGATTGTTATGAAATCCATCCTCTTTTACATTCGCGATATAAAAAACAGGTTTTAGGGTCAAGAGATTTAGTGCCTTGAGAGCGACTTTATCAAGCTTACTAAGTTCAACAGATCTTAAAGGTTTTCCATTGTTGAGATGTGATGAGATGCGGTCAACAATATCGTCTAATAACATTGCGTCTTTATCTCCTGCTTTCATAGATTTAGCGATTCTCTTTTTGGTATTTTCCAAGGTTTGAAGATCAGCCAAAGCAAGCTCTGTATTAATTATGTCAATATCATTGATTGGATCTACTTTGTGATGGACATGGATAATATTTTCATCGTCAAAGCACCGGACAACATGCGCTATTGCATCGGTTTCTCTAATATTGGCTAAAAATTTATTCCCAAGGCCCTCTCCGTTAGATGCTCCACCAACTAAACCAGCGATATCAACAAATTCCATTATTGCTGGAATTATTTTCTTAGGATTTACTATAGATGCTATTTCGCTGAGCCGTTGATCTGGAACAGAAACCAAGCCAGTGTTTGGTTCTATAGTGCAGAAGGGGAAGTTTTCTGCACTAATATTCGATTGTGTTAAAGCATTAAAAAGGGTCGACTTTCCCACATTTGGAAGTCCTACTATGCCACATTTGAAACCCATCTAGGAAATCACCTTATTTTAGTGTGAAGATTAAGGAGTGCTTTATCCCATTGATCATCAATTAATAGAGGAATTGTTTCTATTGCATTTTTACAAATATTTAATATCTCCTCTTTTTCGGATGCCAAAGGTGAATTCAGGACATAATTCGTAACTTTTGATGAATCGCCAGGGTGTCCTATTCCAATTCTGAGCCTCTTAAAACCACTTTCATTTCCAAGTGACGAAATAATATCTCGAAGGCCATTATGCCCTCCATGACCGCCACCGATTTTGTATCGAGCTACACCAGACGGGATATCTAAATCATCGTGTGCCACTAAAATAGAGAGAGCATCTAATTTATAAAAGCTTTGGAATGCTGCTACAGATTTCCCACTCTCATTCATAAAAGTATTTGGTTTTAATAACCATAACTCTTTGCCATCAACATTAACCCTTCCAGTTTGCCCCCAAAATTTGGCCTCTGTCTTAAGTTGAATTTTAAAGTTATCAGCTAACATTTCCACGAATTGAGCACCCACATTATGACGAGTGCCCTTATATTTCGCTCCGGGATTTCCAAGGCCAACAATTAAAGTGATCATAAACTTACGTTTACTTAATCTAAAATCTAATCTTCGCTAGATTCCTTTTCACTTTCTGCATTGTCATCATCCGCCTCATCTGAATCTAATGCTTCTTCAATGTCCGCAGCTTTCTGTTTATTTACTGTTGCGACAGTGAGGTCATATTCTGCACCTTGACTTAAAGAAACGCTCTCTACACCAGATGGCATTTTGATATCTGATAAATGCACTATTTGCCCAACATCGATTTGTTCCATATCTACGTCGATCGATTCAGGCAGATCTTTGGGTAGGCATGAAACTTCTATGTCTGTCATCGTATGAGCAATAAGGCCACCACCCATTTTTACACCGATACAGATATCTTCGTTTAAGAAGTTTAAAGGAACACGAGTTTGTAGCTTAGTAGTCTTACTTACACGTAAAAAGTCTAAATGGAGGATCACTTGTTTAGCAGGATGTCTCTGAATATCTTTGATTATCGTGTCTTCTGCTTTTCCATCAACAGAAAGAGATATGATGCTTGAATATACAGCTTCATTTTCTAACGCTTTAGTAATATCTTTGTGAAGAATTGATATTTTTTCTGCATGTTTTTTGCCACCGTAAATAATGGCAGGTACTTCACCAGATTGACGACGCAGGCGGCGGCTCGCACCTTTCCCTGTATCCTCTCTTGATCTGGCATTTATTACAAAGTTAGTAGACATGATAGTCTCCTCGTTTTATTAGATATAGACCGCGACCAGACCTATATCAATGGTTGTGCTCTGAGTTGTTCAAAGCTATTTTAATTTAAATAAACATTGCACTTATGGATTCTCTGTTACTGATGCGTCTTATTGCCTCAGCAAGTAATGGCCCTAAAGGGAGGACTTGAATTTTCCTGCAATCTTTCGCTTCATGAGACAAAGGTATACTGTTACTTACCACCAGTGTATCGAGCTCGGAAGATTTGATATTGTCTATTGCATTACCAGATAAAACAGCATGAGTTGCGTAGGCGACTACCTTCGAAGCGCCCATATTCTTCAACGCAGTTGCCGCCTTACAGAGAGTTCCAGCGGTGTCAACCATGTCATCAACTAAAATGCATGTCTTTTTGTCAACCTCGCCTATCAAATTCATGACCTCACTCTCATTTGGTGACGGTCTTCTTTTGTCAATTATTGCAAGATCACACTCGAGCTGTTTGGCAACCGCACGTGCCCGCACAACTCCCCCGATATCTGGTGATACTACCGTTAAGTTTTTATAATTTTGGCGTTCAATATGATCAATCATCACTGGTGCCCCATAAACATTGTCTACGGTGCAATTGAAAAAACCTTGGATCTGTTCCGCATGGAGGTCTACAGTGAGAACATGATCAACTCCAGCATTGGAGAGCATATCTGCTATAACTTTAGCACTTATTGGAACTCGGGCAGATCTAACTCTTCTATCCTGCCGAGCATAGCCAAAGTATGGGACCACAGCTGTTATCCTTCCTGCAGATGCCCTTCTCAATGCATCAATCATTAGCACTAGTTCCATTACATTTCTATTTGTTGGGAAACATATCGGCTGAACAATAAAGACATCACTGCCTCGAACGTTATCCTTAATCTCTATATTAATTTCGCCATCAGAATATAAATCTACCAATGCATTGCTTATTGGAATACCAAGCGATCTTGCTATTTGATTTGTGAGTTCTGGATTAGCATTTCCAGTAAAAACCATCACACTAGCCATGGCTGAGCACCTTTGGTCGATAATTAATTTTTTGGCTGGGGCGGGAGGAGTCGAACCTCCGAATGACGGGATCAAAACCCGTTGCCTTAACCACTTGGCGACGCCCCAATTTTTAAGTTATTGAGAGTATCATGCACTGACGACAATGAGACTCCTTCTGTTACAAATCCTGACCATTTTTCTGGCAAGCCTTTTAGCACCCAGTTTGCTTTATTCGATGATGTGAATGAACAAAACACACATGCTCCGGTCCCAGTTAATTTAGGATTACCATGATTTTTCAACCAATCTAGCGCTTCTAAAATCTCTGGGTATAGTTTAGTCACAAGTTTTGTGCAGTCGTTATCTGAGCGTCCATCTAAAATCGCCGATATTTTGGATGGTAGAGAGTTTCTTGTCAATTCAGGGTGTGAAAAAATTTTGTGTGTGGGAACCGAGATGTGAGGATTTATAATTAAAAACCACTGTTTTTCGGTAACAATTGGACTCAGCTTTTCTCCAATACCCTCGGCCAAGGCACTTTCGCCTAGAATGAAAATTGGTACATCGGCACCTAACTGTCGCCCCATTTCTAATAATTCTGTTTTTGATAAGTTAATTCTCCATAGACGGTTGAGTATTAAAAGAGTCGTAGCAGCATTGCTACTTCCCCCTCCCATTCCACCTCCAATGGGAATTTTTTTCTTTATTTGTATATGACACCCTGTTGCAGATGAAGTTTTTTCTCGAAGTAGTTTCGCTGCATCTAAAACAATATTATTTTCAATCTCTTGTCCCGCATCTACAGTTACTATATTTCCTGAATCTATACTGAATGTCATTTCGTCACCAAATTTCAAAATTTGGAAAAGTGTCTGAATATTATGATAACCATCGTTTCGACGGCCTAATATTTTTAGATTAAGATTTATTTTCGCAGGGGATATTACTTTTAGATCTTTCATTTTTATTGCGGTTATCTTTTTAGAATGTCCAAGAAGTTATTTTTATTTTTAAGTAGCTATTGTATCCCTCTAAGGATATTTGCATTGGTATGTCGCTCTGGTTTGTGCGTTTATAATTTAAAATTCCAACATTCCAGCCATTTTGTGAAAATTTTGACAGCAAACCATCCTCTCTAAAAACCTTATTTGAAGAGTAACTAGTCGGGGAGATGTGCCCTCTTAGCCACCAGGACAAATCTAATAAGGAGACTGGTAAACCTATAAATTTTGTCATTACATCTTTGGATTCAATTTCTAAAATTTCCTGATTGAATTTCACTTGACTAATTTCTTTGTCTCCAGAGACAACAAACTTTTTTAAAGACATGGATGAACCCACTGTAATATGATGATCATCATAAGTTTGATCCCAAATCAAATTTGCAAATCCCTCATCATCAGAATTTTTATATGCCAGCTTGGCTTTAACTAACCATTTTTGAGAATTTGATAAGTTGTCCTCTTTCAGAGGATATAAACTTGATTCCTGAGGATTTTCAATTGGAGCTATTGAATTACAACTAGATAGCATCAGGAAGAAGAAAAAGCCTATTAGTGATCTGATATTCATGATGAACTATTAATTTCGGCACCGAGTTTTTCTATGGTACGCAAAAGAGTTTTATGTTCCGGATAATTTTCGTAACTGTCTCTGAAAACAAGGAGCGCCTGCTCTCGTTTGTTGAGAACCCACAGAACCTCTCCCAGATGGGCGGCAATCTCCGCATCTTTATTAAGCGCGTATGCATCATTTAGGTAGTTAAGAGCCTCTTCTAATTTACCAAGTTTGAAAAGCACCCATCCCAGACTATCAATTATTGCTGGATCCTTTGGATTAAGGTCATGCGCTTTTTTTATTAGGTCATAAGCCTCTTGCGTTCTCTCCGTATAAATGAGCATGGAATATCCAAGTGCATTCAAAATAACGGAATTATTACCATCTAATGTTAAGATGGATCTTAAATCAGTTTCCATTTCATCAAAAGTTTCCGGCGAATCCAGGGACATTGACCTAAGGTAGAGCAAATTTGCATCATTTGGGAATGCTGATAACGCATTAGTCAATAGTTTAAATGCTTTGTCTTTTTCGTCATTTATTAGTAGCAGGCTTGACTCTAGTTGAAAAAGATTCTTAGCATATTTGGGGTTGCGTTCTCTTTTTATGCTCAGGTAATTCTGTATCTCTGCGAGCGTGGAGTTTTGAGTGTATAAATCGACAAGTCTCTCTTGAGCAATAATGTATTTTGATCCACTGATAACTTTTGAGTAGTAATAAATCGCTTTTGCAATCTCGCCGTCTTTTTTGGCTATATTGCCCAGATGAAAGTTGACGTCATTTGGACCGTTTTGTTTGCTACCTAAATTTTCAAGTATAGGTTTTGCGAGCTCTGTTTCATCTTTTGATAAATATAGGGAAGCGAGCATATATGCAATTTTCCTATTAAATGGATTACGATTATTAATTAATTCGAGCTCAGAAATAGCTTGCTCAATATTCTTAACTGATAAATATTCTGCATATTGCTGCCGAAGATTAAAATTATTGGGGTTTTGAAGTACTGATTTGGATAATACTGAAATTGCTTCTTCTAACTTTCCTTTTTTAATAAGTACTTGAGCTAATCGGATGGTTGTTTCCACCTCATAAGGCTTTGCGTTTAAGGCCTTCTTAAGGGCGACCTCCGCTTTTTCGAGGTCTCCTTCCCGACTAGAAACAATTCCCAATAAAGTATTTATTAAATGATCTATCTCTGAGGATTGTGATTCAGTAAAAATTATTGATATTAATTCGGTTGGTTTTAAACCGATATTTTGGCTTTGGGATATTATATATATCAGGGGATTAATATCTCCGTTAAAATTATAAATCCAAAGTCCGTGATTTATGGCACTTAGGGGCTCTTTTAGAAATAAGTAATTTTCAATTTTTGCTAAATGAGGTGAGGGATTGTCTGGTTCCATTGCCAACCACAAGTCGGCCATTTCGGTCATTATTTCAATATCAGATCTAAATTTTGCTAAATTGTAGCTCTTTAGTATAAGCGTTTTGTCTTTTGTGGCCCTTGCCTGACTTACATAGACAGGTAAAGCATCCAACACGTTCCCTCTCTTGATATTCAAATCAGCAATTATTAGTCCACTTAAGGCATCACTCTTAATAGGTAATATTTTCTCGTTCTTCGGTTCGTTATTCGTGTTGTTTAAACTATTTGATTCCTGGACAACATTTTGCTTATTAGTTTTTTTTCCCAGGTTCACGCAACCAGTTGCTATTACTAAGAACGCAAGGCCAAACAGAATGGTATTTCGTAATCTCATTTCAATATATTTTAGAAAAGTGTTTAATGGTGTAAGACCGTTTAGTTTACCAAACTAAGATATTTTGCAGAAGTTAAATACATCGAAAACTATCTTAGTGTAAAATTTAGCTTTTTTGAGTTAAGCCCTTAATAAATGGACTTTAAAAAATGATTGTTGCTTTTGGATTAAATCACAAGACAGCGTCGCTTGATTTGAGAGGCAAACTTTCATTCGCTCCTGAGATTGTAGAAAAAGTTCTTCATGATGCGCGTACTATTTTGCATGTTAGAGAGATTGTCCTCCTGTCTACATGTAATCGAACAGAAGTGTATCTATTCGGTAATGTTAGCGATCATCAAATAGTAACCTGGCTGGCAATGATAAAGGGCACAGAGATAAATGCTCTCTCTGAGTGTTTTTATAGCTTTAGAAATGAACATGCTGTTAAGCATATGATTGAAGTTGCAAGCGGTTTAGATTCGCTTGTTCTTGGAGAACCACAGATATTTGGTCAGATAAAATCAGCATTTTCGGTTGCAAAAGAAGCAGGTACCGTTTCAGTTAATTTGGAGAAGGTTTTTCAATTTATTTTTTCTGCTGCAAAAAGAGTCAGAACGGAGACAGCGATTGGCAAGAATCCAGTTTCGGTAGCATCAGCGTCAGTAAATTTAGCTTCAAAAATATTTTCGGATCTTGGAGAGGCTCATGCCCTTCTAATAGGAGCAGGCGAGACTATTGAGCTTGTCGCCAAGCACCTGGTGGACAATGGTATCGGAAAGTTGACTGTCGCTAACAGAACGTTGAATAGAGCACGAAGTTTTAGTGAGAGATTCTCAGCGGATGTCATATTGTTGTCTGACATGCCAGAGATGTTAAAAACTGTTGATATTCTAATATCTAGTACAGCAAGCCAATTGCCTATACTCGGAAAGGGCGCCGTTGAGTTCGCTTTAAGAAGGAGAAAATACAAACCAATGTTCATGGTAGATATTGCTGTTCCCAGGGATATCGAGCCACAGGTTGAGGAATTAGCGGATGTTTATTTGTACAATGTGGACGATTTGGCAGATTTCATTGAAGATAATGTTAAGGCAAGGAACATAGAAGCGAATGTCGCGAAAGTAATAATTGCAGAGGAAGTAAATTCGTGGAGTAATCAGCATAAAGGTTTAATGGCAATTAAGACAATAAAGGAATTCAGAACAAGTGCGGAGAAAATTAGAGATTTAGAGACTAATAGGGCGTTAACCGCTCTTGATGGTGGGAAAAATGCAAAGGACGTCGTTATGGAGCTTGCTAGAAGTATCACTAATAAATTACTACATACCCCAACTAAAAACTTGAAGAGAGCGGGTGAAGAGGGAAGACACGATGCTATTAATGCCACGAAAGAACTATTTAATCTGAACGATAAAGAGAATAGATAAGCACATCTTTATTTTTGTAACGTTATAGAGAAAACTTTCTATGAAAGCATCCATTGAGTCTAAATTAGATATTTTGGTCGATCGTTACGAAGAGATTGGATTGCTGTTGAGCGATCCCAGTGTAATCGGAAACCAAGAAAAATTTAGAGCCCTGTCTACGGAATTCTCCGAAATTGATCAGTTGGTTTCCAACTATAAGACTCTGATTTCTAAAAAAAACGAGCGTATCGAACTGTCCTTATTGATGGAAGACTCAGATCCAGAGATTAAATCTTTAGCAGTGTCTGAAGACTTAGGGCTTGAAAAAGAGATTTCGGATCTAGAGAAAGTACTACAGTCTTTACTTTTACCCAAGAATCCTAATGATAAAAAAAATGTGTTTTTAGAGATTAGAGCAGGGACAGGAGGTGATGAGGCTGCAATATTCGCAGGTGATCTTTTTAGGATGTACAGTAAATACTCCGAAACCCTTGGATGGAAAGTGCAGATTTTAAGCAATAGCGATGGAGATCATGGAGGTTTTAAAGAAATTATTGCACGTATCGAGGGTAAAAACGTCTACTCGAAATTGAAGTTCGAATCCGGTGCACACAGAGTGCAACGTGTACCGGAAACAGAATCACAGGGGCGAATCCATACATCAGCTTGCACTGTCGCTATATTGGCTGAGGCCGATGAGAGGGATGAGATAGAAATCAATAAAAACGATCTTAGAATTGATACCTTCAGGGCATCGGGTGCAGGAGGACAGCATGTTAATAAAACAGACTCTGCAATAAGGATCACGCATATCCCGAGTGGTATTGTCGTTGAATGTCAGGATGAGAGATCTCAACATAAAAATCGTGCTCGCGCCATGGGTGTTCTTCAGTCAAAGTTGATCTCTACTAGAGATGAAGCTGCTGATGCTGAAATGTCACAGCATCGCAAATTATTAGTTGGAAGTGGTGACAGATCAGAGAGAATAAGGACCTATAACTTTCCACAGGGGCGGTTGACTGATCATCGGATAAATTTAACATTATATAAATTGAGTGAAATCATGGAGGGGGCATTGGATGAAGTTTTAAGTGCTCTTAGCAGTGAATTTCAAGCAGAGCAACTTTCAAAACTAGATGAATAATAATGTGTTTGGTCTCAATTCACGAACTTATTCAGAAATCCAGAAATAAAAAATCAGATAACTGTGATGCCTTTCTCTCAGTATTTGAGGTAGAAAGACTTCTTTGCGAAGTAATAGAGGTAGATAGAGCATGGCTGAGAACACACCCTGAATATATTTTATCCTCTAAGCAGAAAAGTCAATATTCAGAATTCAAAGCACGCCGAGAGCGAGGCGAACCGATATCATACATAATAGGTAGACAGGGATTTTGGACTTTAGAATTAAAGGTAAATGAAAATGTCCTAATTCCGAGACCTGAGTCAGAGCTTATAATAGAGATCGCTCTCGAATTGCCACTGAAGGAACATTCCTTAGTTCTTGATTTAGGTACAGGCTCTGGTGCACTGGCACTCGCATTGGCATCAGAAAAATCAAAGTGGAATATTATAGGGACTGATATTTATGATATCTCTCTTCAAGTGGCAGAGGCAAATCGGAACGAAATCGCGCTTGAGAATGTAATTTTTATTAAAAGTAACTGGTTTGATGATCTCCCCAAAGGTTCTAAGTTGACTAGGAAATATGATCTAGTGGTCAGTAATCCACCATATTTGGATAAAAGGGATCCTCATTTACAGGAAGGAGACCTGAGATTTGAGCCAAAGAATGCTTTAGTATCATTGGACTTTGGTTTAGCCGATATTAAAAAAATAATATATTCGAGTATTGATTTTTTGGCCGTCAATGGCTGGCTGGTGGTGGAGCATGGTTTCGATCAAGGATACTCAGTTCGATCTTTTTTCCAAGCTGCGAAGTTTGTAGATTTCAGGACTGTTCGAGATCTAAATAATTTGGAGAGGGTCACTTTAGGTAGGTTTAAAGGTTAGATTTGTGCATTTCAATAGCTTTCTTCGACACATAATTCCATCTAAATACTAATCCAATCCCCGCCAAAGTTACCGCGCTAATACATCCTATCCAAAAACCATATATCCCTAAGGGTTGAATGACCCAATTTGTCAAAGACATTACATAGGCAATTGGAAATACAATAATCCAAAAGGCTATGACTTGAATTAGTAATGGAATTTTTGCCTCTTTATAACCACGTAAAGCACCACTGCAGGTCATTTGAAAACAATCAAATAAGCCTAAGAGAGCCGAAAATAGAAACAGGTTTACGGCGATTATTTGAACCTTTAGGTTTGAGCTGAAGAGTTCTGCAAATTCATACCTTAGGGTTACCTTTAGGCAACTCAGTACTAAGGCAAAAGAGAAGACTAATTTAAATCCGGTGATGCAAATTATCCTAGCTTCACTTGGATTTAAAGATCCCAATCTTTGCGAAATCAGAATTGTCAAAGCTTGGGCTATTCCGAGAGGAACCATAAAAGCTAAAGTATCAATATTAATAGTAATAGCGTGAGCGGCAACAATGTTGGCTCCAAGGTGAGCGACTAAAATAGGTATTACTGCAAAAAAACCAAACTCCGCAAGTAGAGTTAAAGATATAGGAATGCCTAAGTTAAGTGTTCCGCGGATTAAAGGCATCCTAGGTTTTTCAAATTTATAATATAGATTTAACCGAGTAGCTTTTTTTGATAACTTCGCATAAAAGATCATTGCGATTAGCAAAAAGATGTACGCTACAGTTGTTGCCCATGCGGCACCGATTCCTCCTAAGCTCGGAGCACCTAGTTTTCCGAAAACTAGTATGTAGTCAAGCACCGCATTAATTCCGAATGCAATACAATTAAAAATTAATATCGGTTTGGTATTTCCCATACCCTCGAAAGTAGTTCTAAAAACCAAGAATAGTGGAAATACTAGGGCAGTGATAAAATATGGTACTAAATAACCTGTTGCAATTTTTGCAACTCTTTCGGAAATTGACAATGAATTTAAACCATAAATACCAATCAAAATCGCAATAATGATTAAAATCGATATAGGAAATGCTAGCCAACAACACTGTTGGAATTGACTTCTAACTTTTTCATACTCTGAAGAACCCCAAAAGCCACCAATAATAGGGCTATTGGCAACCATCAAACCCACAACTGCTAAACTCAAAATATTCCATATACTGATACTTAATTGGACGGCAGCCAAGGTCTCAGAATCTAATTGGCCCGCCATGTAAATATCTGTAACGCTAATGCCTATTATTGCCACTTGGCTGATTATTAAAGGCCCTGCAAGTTTCATTATTTCATTAGAATATGAAACAAATCCTTTTTTTGTGGTTTTAATAATGGGCACCATATTGTTTTTCCAAATATTCCGCTTTTGTTTTCATTCACTCGATCCAGAATTTGGGTGGCAGATAGTATGTAAATTAGCTTACATTTTCGGGACAAGTAATTTATAAAATATAGATTGTTCTAGACTAAGTTTATCTGACAAACGTACACTCTAGCATTAAAGATGTTTTTACCACACATTTGATTTAAAAATTAAAGCGACATCTTTGTTGGATGCAACTTACTTAGCGAGGTCTGGAGTTTGAGTTCAGCGAAGTCCATTGGAAATAACCATTTGAGTCAGTCAGTCCGGTTTGATCAACTCTCTCTCTCACCTCTTCTACTTCGTGGGATCAGTCAGGCTAAATTTGAAATTTGTACCCCAATTCAAGCGAGTTCTTTACCGCATTCATTGAATGGAAAAGATGTGATTGGTCAGGCGCAGACCGGAACTGGCAAGACTGCAGCTTTCCTTGTGACTGTGATTGAAGACCTTCTGAGAAATCCGGTGACTGATGAGCATTACCTAGGTGAGGCAAGAGCGCTGATCTTGGCACCGACAAGAGAATTAGCGATTCAAATAGGTCACGATGCTCGAATCTTATCTCGTTTTACTGACTTGAGTATCCATGTACTTGTGGGAGGTATTGACCCAGAAAAACAATTGTCTATGTTACGCAAGAAACCATGCGATATATTGATTGGTACCCCAGGGAGACTCTTGGACTTCTCGAAGAATAGTAATATACATTTGGATCGACTAGAGATATTGGTGGTCGATGAAGCAGATAGAATGCTTGATATGGGATTTATCCCTCAAGTTCGGCAGTTGATCAATCAGGCGCCAAGACCTCATCTTCGTCAGTCTTTGATGTTTTCTGCTACTTTTTCTCGTGATATTGAGAGACTTATATCATCGTGGACAGATAACCCTATTGTCATAAGAACTGAGAAAGAAGATTTAGCTACTGAAAATGTGGATCAAAAAATTTTAATCACCACAAGCGCTGAGAAATTCAAGCTGTTGCATAATATTCTTCTTCAAGAAGATTTGGGCAATGCTATTATTTTCGCAAACAGACGAGATACTTGCCGCTCTTTATTTGATAGGTTGAAGAATCTAGGCTTTAAGGTGGGTTTACTGTCAGGAGAAGTGCCTCAAAATCGCCGTTTAAAAACATTGCAAAACTTTAAGACCGGCCATGTAAAACTTATGGTGGCAACTGATGTTGCCGGAAGAGGTATACACATCGATGGAGTGAGCCATGTAATAAACTATGAATTACCTGAAGAGCCAGAAGATTATGTCCATAGAATTGGAAGGACTGGAAGAGCAGGGGAAGCGGGGACTTCCATAAGTTTTGCGTGCGAGGACGATGCATTTTTATTAGAGCCTATTGAGGGTTTATTAGATAAAAAACTTGATTGTTCTCAACCCCCAGCAGAGCTTTTAATTGATGTTACATAGTCCAATATAAGAATTCTAAAACTTTTTTTTAAGTACTCGCTGTTTTTCGATATTCCAAGCACGTTCTTTTAAAACATTTCGTTTATCAAGGTCTGTTTTCCCCTTTGCAAGTGCTAAGTTGCATTTAACGAGATGCTTTTTCCAGTAAAGAGATGTGCAAACACAAGTAAATCCTTTTTGTTCGATATGAGTTTTTATTTTTTTTATTTCATTATTATTAAGTAAAAGTTTTCTTATCCTAGTAGGCGAAGATTCGTAATGAGATGATTTCGAGATTAATGGAGAGATATTCAGATTATGAATCCATCCCTCATTATTATCTATCATAATAAATGAATCTATCATTGTTACTTGGCCTTGACGTAAACTTTTAACTTCCCAGCCTTCCAGAATTAATCCCGCTTCAAATTGATCGGTCAGCTCAAAATCAAATCTAGCCCTTTTATTTGTAGCAATGGTGTTAGATTGCTTTTTTACTTTTTTTGCCATGATTAATTTTAATTGTGATGAAGATTTTCTCTGCTGATTGTAAAGGTGTTTTTTTAGTAAAGGGAGTATTATTATAAATCTCGGAGGAAAAAATATGGCATTACAAAAAAAAGGCATGCATGGGGCGTGGGCCAGTAGGTGGACTTTCATTATGGCGGCGACAGGTTCTGCTGTTGGGTTGGGTAACATGTGGAAGTTTCCTTATGTTGCAGGTAGCAATGGGGGTGGCGCGTTTGTTTTAATTTATTTGCTTTGTATTTTAATTATCGGTGTCCCAGTAATGATGGCGGAAGTTTTAATAGGCAGGCAAGGCCGTCAAAGTCCTATCAACTCTGTTAATGACTTAGTCTCAAACAGTCACATCAACAAAGCTTGGCTCTCTATCGGTTGGTTTGGTGTAATAGCAGGCCTTCTTATCTTATCCTTTTATGCGGTAATAGCTGGATGGGCTTTAAAATATATTGTTTTAATGGCAATGGGAGATCTCCAGGGCGTTGATGGCACATCGGCGAGTTCGGTATTTGAGAGTGTATTGGCCGATCCAATCGGACTTATTTTTTGGCAAACAGTATTCTTATTTTTCTGTGTCATTGTTGTGATGGGTGGAGTAAAAAAAGGCCTTGGACTAGCAATAGAAATTCTCATGCCAATTTTGTTTGTAGTCATCTTTTTACTATTTGTCTTTTGTCTATTTAACACTAATGTCTTAGAGGCAATGAAATTCTTATTTAGTTTCGATCTTTCTAACTTGTCGGGCAGGTCTTTGCTCGAAGCGATGGGACAAGCTTTTTTTACACTGAGCATTGGCATGGGAGCAATCATGGCGTATGGAGCTTACATGCCTCAAGATGCGAGTATTGGTAAGACTGTGTTGACTGTGGCATTTTTTGACAGCTTGGTGGCTATAGTTTCTGGAATCATCATTTTTTCCATTGTTTTCTCAACTTCTGGTCTTGAGCCAACTGCAGGACCAGGCCTCATGTTTATAAGCCTGCCAATTGCGTTTGGAAATATGACTGGTGGTCTCTTGGTAGGGACTCTATTTTTTGTACTCGTATCGATAGCTGCATGGAGTTCGGCAATTTCACTGCTTGAGCCGTCAGTCGCATGGCTAATGGAAGAGAAAAATATAGGGCGGGTAAACGCTAATCTACTAGTAGTTTTGGTTGCATGGATATTAGGTATCGGTAGCGTTTTTTCTTTTAATATTTGGCAGAATTCTACGATTTTCAATTTCACTTTTTTTGACTTTCTAGACTTCCTTACTTCAAATATCATGCTTCCTATAACGGGATTACTTATCGCGATTTTTGTTGGTTATGTCATGTCTCCTAAAATTATAAACGAACAGATTGGGTTTAAATCATCTATCAAGTCGATCTGGATGTTCTTACTTAAATTTATTGCGCCGTGCGCAGTTTCAGTGGTTTTTGTCGCGGGCATTATAGATAAGTTTTCCAATGGTTAGCTTTGAATGAAAAAAATTGAGAGGACAGCATACATTTCACATTCTGCGGAATTTATTTATAAACTTGTAAATGATATTGATTCCTATCCCCTCTTCATAGACGGTTGCAATGATGCTGAGGTTATAGAGAATACTGATACATTCATGATTGCGTCTATTCAGATTAAAAAAGCAGGTATGAAATTTAAATTTACTACCAAGAATACTCTTACAGCGCCATCTTTGATTCAGATGACACTTTTAGATGGGCCGTTTAAGCACTTTATTGGTCGTTGGGAATTCGGCGAATTAAGTGACAGTGGATGTAAAGTCTTATTCTGTATGGAATTTGAGTTTGATAATCGAAATTTTGGCCTTTTGGTTTCTAAAATTTTTGATCGAATAGCTGATCGATTGATCGATGACATTATTTGTAGAGCAGATCAATTAAGCAAGGTCTAAAGAAAAAGTAAGCTCGACTTTAAAATAAACCGGGATTATAACGTTTTAATAATCTCTTTTAACGTATCTGATGCGTCGAAAATAAGTGTAAGACTTTTTTTATCAAGTTCTCCATTTGGGGAAATGTAACGGTAGGAATAGTCCCATCTATTTAATGTGAATGTATCGTTGATAACTGGAGTTCCAAGAACATATTTGACTTGAGGTTTTGACATCCCAAGAAATAGTTGATCAGTCATTTCTTCATCGATAATATTGCCCTGTTGGATCCCAATCTTGTGAACGCTAGGAAATTTTAAACCGCTACATCCAGCTAAAAAAGTATGAAGTATGAAAATTAATATTATTTTTTTCATAGGTTTAGGTTTTAGTTTCAAGTTAGATTAGAGATAATACCTTATGTTCAAATTTTAAAGAAGTACAACTGATGAGTAAGAAGGATCAAGACCTTAAAAAAGTAGGGCTCAAAGTAACTCTTCCCCGAATTAAGATTCTGCAAATTTTGGAAAGAACGCCTGACTGGCACATGACTGCGGAGGACATATATCAGTCATTAAGAGATGCGCAGGAAGATGTCGGCATCGCCACGGTTTACCGAGTGTTAACTCAGTTTGAGGCGGCAGGATTAATCACTAGACACAGCTTTGATAATGGCCCAGCGGTTTATGAGTTGGATCGCGGTGATAGCCATGACCATATGGTTTGTACCGAAACTGGTAAAGTTGTGGAGTTTCAAAATCAAGAAATTCTTCAGATACAGGAGAAAATAGCAGAGGATAATGGATTTAGATTAGTTGGGCATAGCCTAGTTCTTTATGTGAAACCGGTTCCATCGAAGCCGCAGTAATTAGTTCGTCTCTAGGAAAATACTCTAAGTTAAATGGAATATTTGAATTCTCTTGAAATATTTCTCAATGGTTGGGCAGATCTCATGTGGGGTACTCCACTGGTGATACTTCTGGTCGGCGGAGGGATATATTTTATGATTCATTCCTCGTTTAAACCATACCGCTATTTTGGTCATGCAATAAACCTAATTCTAGGCAAGCATGATAGTGATAAGGATCCAGGCAGTATCCCTCACTCACAGGCTTTAGCGACAGCTCTATCAGGTACTCTAGGTTTGGGTAACATCGCAGGTGTTGCAATTGCAATAACTGTTGGAGGACCTGGCAGTATTTTCTGGATGTGGATTACTGCAATTGCTGGGGTTTCGACCAAATTTTATACCGCATCACTTTCCGTCATGTATCGAAAAGAAAATCTGGATGGGCAGCTTTGTGGTGGCCCTATGTATGTCATTACTGAGGGAATGGGTAGGCGATGGTTTCCTTTGGCAGCAGTTTTCTCCGTTGCGTGTATGATTGGTGCCTTACCAATATTCCAAGCTAATCAATTTGTTCAATTATTGAGAGATTTGGTTGCGGAGCCCTTAAATTTGGCGACGAAAGAAAATCATTTTAGTTTTGATTTAGTGGCTAGTTTAATAATTGCGAGTTTTGTTGCCCTTGTTATTCGTGGGAAGATTCAACGTATTGGTACTTTCGCTATCAGAATTGTACCTACGATGATAGCAATTTATCTTTTCGCGACATCATTTATTTTATTTGAATACTTTGACCAAATTCCAGACGTCTTTGTCTTGATCATAAATGATGCTTTTACTGGCTCTGCGGTTGCTGGGGGGTCATTGGGAACAGTCATTATGATTGGCATTAGGAGGGGAGCATTTTCAAACGAGGCAGGCATAGGCACTGAGTCAATGGCTCATGGCACTGCCAAGACAAGAGAGCCTATTAGAGAGGGATTAGTCGCAATGATGGGTCCTGTTATTGACACATTAATTATGTGCACAGCTACCGCGTTTATTATTTTGTTAACAGGCGTGTGGGAAATAAACGACAACTTGTATGGAGTAACTTTAACTGCAATTGCATTGGATACTGTCTTCCCTTTTTTTGGTAAGTATTTGTTGTTAGTGATGGTTGGGTTTCTCAGTTTTACTACCATGGTAACTATGTGGTTTTATGGAGTAAGGTCAGCTGGATTCCTGTTTGGGGAGAAGAATTCAGGATTTTATACCCCGGTGTATTTGACGCTTCTAGTAGCAGGGTCAGTTGTTTCACTCGATATTGTAAATGGTTTAATTTTGGCCACTTTTGCGACAATGGCAATACCAACAATGATTTCTACTCTATATTTATCGCCAAAAGTAAAAGTTGCTGCAAATCAGTACTTTGAAAAAATAAAAAAATAACATCACTATAACTGCCTTTCGATATCACTCTCTAATGAACGAGGATCAGCGGTTGGTGAGTATCTTTTAATTACTTTACCCTGTCGGTCGATGAGAAACTTTGTGAAGTTCCACTTTATGTCTCTTATAAGAAATCCTGGTTTTTCATTGACTAAGAAATTGAATAGGGGATGCTGTTTGCGACCTTTAACAAAAATTTTATCCATAATTGGAAATGTTACACCATGATTTTTTACACAAAATTTTAAAATTTCATCCTGATTTCCCGGCTCTTGAGATCCAAATTGATTGCAGGGAAAAGCTAAGATCTTAAATTTATTGCCTTCATATTTCTCATAAAGTTTTTGAAGTCCACTATATTGCTTGGAGAATCCACACTTGCTCGCAGTATTTACAATTAAGAGCACGTAGCCTTCTAATGATGAAAAACTTAAATTTTCGCCCTCAGCGGATAAGGCGCTTAGATTATAAAATTTTGACATCTGAACTAGCGTTTGTCCAAACAACCCTATTATTCAAAGGAGCTCTCTTCATCGGGAAATTCTCCTGATCTAACTGATTCTTTAAACAGTTCAATGGCTTTTGCTATGGAGTCACTGTTAGACATAAAATTTTTGGTGAATTTAGGAGTCAACTGAGACAGTCCCAAGATGTCATGAGTTACGAGCACCTGACCATCAGTAAACTTGCCTGCACCAATGCCAATAGTAGGAATCGCAAGCTGACTAGTGATTTTGGCTGCAAGGCTCGTTGGAACACATTCTAAAATAAGCAAATCAGCTCCAGCTTGCTCCAGATTTAGTGCATCTGTGATAATGTCTTTTGCTATTTTCTCTTCTCTGCCTTGGACACTATAACTTCCAATTTTGTGAATATATTGTGGTGTTAAGCCAAGGTGACAGCATATGGGAATGCCTCGGGTTGCCAGTTCGCTAGTTATATTAGCAGTCCATTTTCCTCCTTCGATCTTTACCATCTCAGCACCTGATTGCATAATTGCAGATGCATTTTCTAGAGCTTTATCAAGAGTCGCATATGACAGAAATGGCATATCAGCCATTATCATTGGAGAAGTGGTACCTTTTGAAACAATTTTAGTGTGATAACAAATATCTGCCACTGTTACAGGAATAGTATTTTTATGGCCTTGAATCACATTTCCTAGGGAATCTCCTACTAAAATGATATCTATTTCAGCATCACTTAATAACTTAGCGAATGAGAAATCATAAGCAGTCAACGCAGTGATTTTTTTATTCTCTCGCTTCATTGTATGAAGTTTTTTTATGTTAATTTTTTTCATCTTCAAAACAGTTTTTAGAAACAGCAAACATTATATAGTAAACCGGGAAAACTTTTTACAACTCGGATTTTGGATTGTAGTAGTTGCGACTGATTCTTTTTGTGAGTAGATATTTTAAGAGGTCGTTATAGTCTTGCTCATTTTTCGCTAAATTTATGATTCCAGTATTGACAATTAACAATGGAGTATCGTCATAGTGATAAAAAAATTGTGTATAAGCATCATTTAGTTGTGCAAGGTAATTTTCTTCCATTTGTCTTTCTACCGCTCTGCCTCTCAACTTTACTCTCTGAACTAATGCAGGTGTTGGAGCTTGTAGATAGATAACAATGTCCGGTTTTGGTAAATCATGGATGATACTTTCATAAACTTTGTTATAGAGTTGATATTCGTGATCATCCAATGTGACGCGCGCAAAAATAGGATCTTTTTCTATTATGAAATCAGATACTTTTACGGATTCAAATATATCTCCTTGTCTTATATCTTCCATTTTTTTTAAACGCTGAAAAAGAAAATGTAGCTGGACGGGTAGTGCATGATTTTTTCTGTCGCGGTAGAATCTTTCTAAAAAGGGATTTGTGTCAGGCTCCTCCAAGATAACTTCATAATTTAGCGAGGATGCAAGCTTTTTCGTTAAGGTTGTTTTTCCTACTCCTATTGGACCCTCAATCGCAATAAAGTTAGGGACAGAAACAGAGCTCGAATCAAGGTTGAACTTTGCTAACAAGCTTTGATCCATCTATATTCTCCACCAGCTTTGTTCAGTTATTTTAAAGATACTCTGATTCTGTAATTTTTCCAAGATCTCGCCAATATTTTGGCTATTGAAAATCGATAGCTCTGGATCAATTTCACGAAGGGGAAACATCACAAAAGCACGTTTAAACATCCTAGGATGAGGGATAGAGAGGTTCCGTGTTTCAATTTTAACGTTGTCATACATTAAGATATCTAAATCAAGTGTCCTTGGGCCCCAAGTAATCTGTCTCTCTCTTTCATGATCGCGCTCGATATTTTGTAGAAATTTCAGTAAACCGAATGGACATAAATAAGTTCTAGCTTTAATTACAGCATTTATGAAGTTGGGTTGATCTTCGAAACCAATTGGTTTCGATTCATATAGCGAGGAGACAGAAATAATTTCAATCTTAAATGAAGCTGATATAACCTCTAACGCGCTGCTGATCTGGTCTTTAATGCAGTGTTTAGACCCTTTTAAGTTACTGCCAAGTCCAATGTAGACAGTTTTATTCATAAAAGTGAGTATTCAGTTTGTAATTTTTTTCATTGAAAGCTTCTTCATCTAGTAGTTTGGCTTGCTCGCATTTATTTCCATTTTGATATTCTGTCCACCAACGCCCAGCATCATTAAGTTTTTCGCCGATGGTTTCTCGTAATAATATCAAGTCATAGGCTGCTCTGAAACAGGGATGATTGATTATAAATTGATGATCCTTTTTACGTCTCTCAACTAGAGGGATTTGCAAATTCCAGATATCGATTATTTTAAACAAATATCTTTTAGGAATTGAGATTATTGATGCTTGTTTTGCCAGAACGGTCTTGGACGAGATGCTCATTAATTTTCTTACCACCGACCGTTCTTTTTCTAATTTAGAGACATGGTTAAGTAGATTTGGCCAAAGCAATACAGCGAACAGAAAGTGCGGGCTAACATATTTTTTTTGTTTAACTCTAAGATCAGTTGATTTCAGCATGACTTCAAATAATTGGTTAGAAGTTTCATTGATTCTATTGTTTTTACTTAGGTGAACTAAATATTTCAGTCCATTGAACCGTCTTATCAGTTCATAAGAGGCCAAGCCTTGGCCATGTAGAAACATTTTTAAGGATTCATCAAATAATCTAGATTTGGAAACATCTTTAATTAAATGAAATTTGCTATAAATATGTTTTTCAATATCACTCGGTATCTGAAAATTAAGTTTTGCTGCGATTCTTATTATCCTAAGAATTCTCACAGGATCTTCTGTAAAGCGAATCTCTGGAGAGCCAATAACTGTTATTCTTTTGTCGAGTAAGTCTTTAATACCTCCGTTAAAATCATACACTTGCTCTTTTACCGGATCGTAATATAGAGCGTTTATCGTCAAGTCGCGCCTAAATGCATCTTCATGAATAGTCCCAAATTCAGAATCATCAGTCGAGTATTTCTTATGGTTATTTTTTTTCTGTGAGTTCGGTTTACATATGTAATTTTTGTTTACGCCAGATCGAAAAGTTGATACTTCATAAAAATCACCACCTTTTTTTACATGCACAAGCTGAAATCGTCGTCCTATAACTTGCGACTTTGGGAAAATTGTTTTGATTTCATAAGGTTTAGCGTCAGTAACAATATCAAAATCTTTGGGTTTTAATCCGATGATTAAATCACGAACTGCGCCGCCTACAACATATGCTGAAAAGTTTTTTGACTGAAGTGTTCTGATAATTGAGACTGCATATTTGGAGATTTTATTTACAGTGATTGATTTATCGAAGGCATTATAAATAACTAATTGTTCTTCAGTCGTTAGCAAAAGAGAGCCCTCGAATTAAGTTTTAAGTTTGATGTTTGGAGCTGCTGCAGTCATCAAAAATAGAGATTTAAAAAGGGCGCACATTGGCGCCCTTGAGTGAGTTCTTTATAATTAAGATACTCTTCGCATAATATTTTTCTTATTTATTGTTATTATATTGGCCATACGGCTCCTCCTCATTCTAGTATTTTTAGTAATCTATGCAAGAAGAATATTCCTGAGATAATTTCTTGGTATAACCATTAATGTGTTTTTGGTAGAAATTCTGTGACGTGCTTATTGAATACGTTAGGCACATTATCTCTTTTCCAATTCATGATTGCGGAATCAATAATCTCTGGAACTTTGGCTGATTTGAGCTCTTCAATCGGATTTTGACCCAGCAAGTTTAATGCTAAATAAAGATTCAAGGAGAAATTTTTCTTGTCAAGAAGAGCCCCATCACTTTTGCTTAGCTTTCTTTTTTGTGGGTTCATAACAAGGGGAATATGAGCGTACTCTGGAGCATTTATATCTAAGCTTTTTTGAAGGATTAATTGGTTAAATGTTGAAAAAATTAAATCTTTACCTCTTAACACGTGAGAAATTTCTTGAATATAATCGTCAATTACCACCGAATATTCGTACGAAGGAATGCCATCTTTTCTTGATATTATAAAATCGCGACTATCGCTATAGCTTTTTTTTTGTTGCAGTCCATAAATGCCGTCTGAGAAAGTATCCACCTCATTTTGACCATTTATTTTCAGCCGAATAGAGGTCCTTCCATTTTTTATTTTCCTATTACGGCATTTGTTATCATAGATTCCTCCAATGGCTCGTATTCTTTTTCGAGTGCATTCACATTCGTAGGTCAAATTTTTAGCTATTAAATCATTTAGGAACTCTCGATAAGTCGCAAGATGATCAGACTGATAATAGATAGGCTCGTCGGAAATCAAATTATAATGATCAAGCGTTTCTATAATCTGCTCCGAAGCACCGTCTTTTACTCTAGGAGTGTCTAGATCATCTATTCTTATTACCCATATACCCCCTGCTGATTTTACGTCTAAATAGCTTGCAAGTGCGCAAACTAACGATCCAAAATGGAGATTTCCGCTTGGCGTTGGCGCGAATCGACCTCTAATCTTCCTGGGATATTTATATTGAGTATTCGTAGGAAGTTCTTTTTTTGACAACACGTGGTTCTTAACCACCTGTTATTTGTCTTTCTCTTATTTCATCTAAAGTCTTACAGTCAACACAAAGCTCAGCGGTAGGCCGAGCCTCTAGTCGTCTTATGCCAATATCTATTCCGCATTGATCACAGAAGCCGTAGTCATCATCCTCTATTCGGATGAGAGTTTTGTCAATTTTTCTTATAAGTTTTCTTTCTCTATCTCTTGTTCTTAATTCAAGGCTAAACTCTTCTTCTTGAGTTGCTCTATCTGATGGATCGGGAAAGTTAGCAGCTTCATCCTTCATGTGCGACACAGTTCTGTCAACCTCTTCCATGAGTTCATAACGCCATGATTTTAAGATCAGTTTAAAATGTTCACGCTGATTCTCATTCATGTACTCTTCTCCCTTTTTTGTCACGTAGGGAGCAATTCCATGAAGAACATCAGACGAGGAGGTAGAGTCCTTCTTCCTTTGCTTAGTTTTTTTCAGCGTACTCTTAGACTCTTTTGCCATAAACTTTTCCTAGGTTTATAGTTTGTAAATAACAAGGCACGGAGTTATAGAGATTTTTAATGAGATTTTCAAGGAAAAATTTTAATTTTCACTATTTTGATAATGGAATATCTATAAAAAAACGGCACATGCTTTAGGTAATAATCAATTTGAAACTTTTAAAAGGAATATTCGTTAAGCGATATAAACGATTTTTTGTCGAAATAATCAGTGAGTCAGGTGAATTAATAACACTCCACTGTCCTAATACCGGTAGTCTAAAGAACTGTTTAATTGACTCAGCACCTTGCTGGTATTCTTTGTCACCAAAAAAAACTAGAAAACTTCCAGGGACATTAGAATTGATCACCACAAAGTTCAATAATATTGCTAATGTTCATTCGGCTTCGGCGAATAAAATAGTTTTTTTGGCAATTAAAAAAGGAGTAATTGCTGGGTTAACTAGTTACGATATCTTCGACAAAGAAGTCAGATTTGGCAAGGAGGGCAGCCGCCTGGATTTTTGTTTGGGACACTCTATACTCAATCAGCCTAAGTGTTATGTTGAAGTTAAAAGTGCTACGTATGATTTGGGCGGAGGACTTGTCTCGTTTCCTGATGCGAAAACAGATCGAGGAGCTAAACACTTGAGAGAACTAATATTGGCAGTGGAAGAAGGATATCGCGCAGTTTTATTTTTTTGTGTTCAGGTGAGTAATGCAAAGCGATTAAAAATCGCCGATCAAATTGATCCTACGTATGCAAATCTACTTTTTAAGGCAATAAATTTGGGAGTCGAGGTAATGGTTTGGAATACACGCATTTCATCGGAAGGTATTCAGTTAGGACAAGAAATAGACTTTGAATTTTAAAAAATATGGATTCGTATTATGCTGTCCTTTAATCTGATCCATAAACTGTTTTGGGAAATATTTTGGGAAAATCCGATCTTGAGAAAATTCTAATTGGAACCGCATCAAATCATCTTATAGATTTTGAGGAAAAAGGCTTAAGCACAGATTTCAATAAAAAAAGTTATGTTTCTCTGCATCAGAAGGTTCTGGGTCCTTACGAGCAACTAAAAAATTCCGCCGCTGAAAATGGATTTGCTTTGAGAGTTTTAAGTGGTTACAGATCATTTGATCATCAGGTTAAAATTTGGAATGATAAAATTTCTGGGAAGAGAATGATCTTGGATGATTCGTCAAAGCCGATAACTCACGAGGATTTTAGTGCGTGGGAAAAAATTCAGGCAATTCTCAGATGGACTGCTCTACCAGGCACATCAAGACATCACTGGGGCACCGACTTTGATGTCTATGACGCGAATGCTCTTAGTCCTAATTACAGGGTGCAGCTTATGCCATCAGAGTATATTGGGGACGGTATTTTCTCTGATTTTTATGCTTGGTTGATGGAAAGCATCGGTCCAAGTGGCACATACAAATCATACTTCTTTCAACCATACGCGATTGACAATGGGGGAATAGCACCTGAACCTTGGCATTTAAGTTACAAGCCAGTGGCGGATTATTATGAGAAAGAACTGAATATTAATATGGTAAAAAAGCAGATATTAATATCTAACTTATCTGAAAAAAAAATAGTGTTAATGCATTTAGAGGAAATTCTAGATAGGTATGTTGTCCGGAAATAAGAAAGTAATAGACATGTTTTCTATGATTATAAAAGATGCGTCTCGTGTTGCTGCTGAGGCGGATTCCTCTGCTTATTTTTTAAAAAGTGCTATTTTAGACCATCAAAGCTTTGGAGAATTAATTTCCCATAATCTTTTTAGTGAGGCGCAAAAAAGAATCCCTGAAAGTGTTGATTATAAAAAAATCTTTACGGATTATGTCTCATCAAATAAAGATGCGCTTAATCTAATAGTTGAGGACCTGAAAGCGACATACACGAAAGATCCCGCATGTAATTATTACTATGAGCCGATTGTATTTTTAAAAGGTTTTAAA
>OCZA010000091.1_pt1 | contig 29776 bp, 33 predicted proteins | sample 1539021 | NCBI WGS metagenome assembly OCZA01 (sample SAMEA2619376, study PRJEB22493) | marine metagenome | biome: marine biome (ENVO:00000447); feature: surface water layer (ENVO:00002042); material: "saline water (ENVO:00002010), including plankton (ENVO:xxxxxxxx)" | depth 5 m | reverse complement strand
ACAAAACTAGCAACAGTTTTTCCAAATCTAGATTCATACAAAGAATATAGAGAACCATTTCTAGGAGGTGGTTCTGTTGCATTGTATGTAACTAAGATGCATCCTCATCTTAATGTATGGGTAAATGATTTATATGTACCCTTAATTAATTTCTGGAAAGAAGTGCAGCATGATGGTGAGGGATTGCAGAACTTACTTTGGAGCATAAAGAACATGCATCCAGATAGAGATACTGCTAAAGAATTATTCATTCAAGCAAAGGAAGATTTAAATGATGAGAAATTATCGAATCAAGAAAGAGCAGCTGCTTTCTATATTGTTAATAAGTGTTCTTTCTCTGGTCTTACTGAAGCATCGTCCTTCTCTCCTCAAGCATCAGAATCTAATTTCTCCTACAGAGGAATTGAAAAACTAGGAGCATATGGTAAGTTGATAGAGAACTGGACAATTACAAATGTTGATTGGTCAGATTTATTATCAGATAGTAAAGATACTTTTGTATATCTAGATCCTCCTTATGAGATCAAAGATAATTTATATGGTGGTAAGAAAGGAGATCTACATAAAAGATTCAGTCATGATTATTTTGCTACTATGTGTGACAAGTTTACAGCAACACAGTTAATATCATACAATAGTAGTCAACTAATTAGAGATAGATTTAAGAACTGGTATTCTACCGAATTTGATCATACATATACTATGAGATCTGTTGGTGAGTATATGAAAGATCAGCAAGGTCGTAAAGAACTTTTAGTCTTTAATTATGAAAATACTAGGTCTGCATAGTGCTATTGGTTGGAATGGAAACCATGCAGATGATATGTCTAGAGTACATGATTCTGGTGCTACATTATTTGTCAATGGAAAACATATTAGAAGTATAGATGAGTCGAGACTGACAAGAAATAAACAAGAGGGTAATTATCCAGAACTTTCTATAAGATATTGTTTAGAAGATTTAACTCCAGAAGATATTGATATCGTAGCGTACTCTCCAACAGCAGTTCATCTATGTAATACATTTACTGCATCTGGAGACATAGCAACATTTTTAAAATCTAAATTTCCTAATGCTGAACTATGGTATATAAGTCACCATCTATGTCATGCAGCATCTACTGTTTTTACATCACCATTTAATAGTGGTAGTTGGTTTACCTTAGATGGTATGGGTAGTCCTAGATGGGATTTTGCAGACTCATCTACTAAGGGATTTGAGAATAATAGTATAGGATATTTTGATAAGAAGAAAAGAATGTTTAGATCATTTAATTTATTTTCTGGACAAGGAGAAAATTCATTTGGTGACTACTATATGGAGATGGCAGTTCAGACATACAATCTTAAAAAAAGCAAGAGTCATAGTTACAATGATAAAAATGAATTGATATATCATTATGATGAAAAAGATTACATAGATGTATCTACATTCAGTCCAGAGGGAAAAGTAATGGGACTATCTGCCTATGGTAAGATGCCAGATGCAGAACCGCCATACTTATTTTCTAATGATAAAAGATGGAATGTTGATAGATATGAATTCAAACCACCTTGGGTCAACTTCTATGAATACAATGATGTATTTAAAAAATTAGATGGACATAGTGCAGATGATATAGCATACTATACACAACAACATTTTGAAGATGCTCTGGTAAAATTAGTTAGTGCCTTAAGAGAGGATTATCTAGAGGAGGATACCTGTCTTGCAGGTGGTTGTTTCTTAAATGTGTGTACAAATAGTTTGCTCAGACCAATGTTTAATAATTTACATATACCTCCATACCCAAATGACTCAGGGGTACATTTTGGTGCTGCACTTTATGCTGTATATAAAACACAAGAGACTATCGAACTACCAACTAATCTAGCATTACTTGGTAAGTCATATGATGATTATGTACCAGAGGATGCAGACTACTTTGAAGACTTTGATGAATTATGTGAGGTAGTTGCTAAGTTAATAGATGATAACAAAATAATAGGATGGTTTCAAGGTAGATCAGAACACGGTCCTAGAGCATTAGGTTCTAGATCTATATTAATGTCTCCACACAAAGCAGAAAATAAAGATATAATTAATAGTAGGGTAAAACATCGTGAGTATTGGCGACCATTCGCAGGAGTAACTTTAGAAGGTCGTGGATATGATTCCCCATATATGCTATACTCATATGATGTAAAAGAAGATCTACCTGCTATCATTCATGAAGATGGTACATGTAGAATGCAAACTGTTAATGATGAACTGAATCCCAAACTTTGCACATTACTTCGTAAGTTTGAAGTTCCAGTTCTTCTCAATACATCATTTAATGATAACGGTGAACCAATAGTAGAAACCCCAGAAGATGCAATCAAAGCATTTAAAAAAATGGACATAGACTACCTAGTAATCAACAACTACATTGTATGACAGAATTTATTTCAAGACACATAGGTCCTTCAGAACAGGAACAGAACAGAATGTTAGAAGACCTAGGTGTATCATCCTTAGAGGAATTAGTAAGGCAGGTAGTACCGACCTCTATCTTACTTCGTGGAGATGGTGACTTACCAGAACCATGTAGTGAAGAACAAGCACTAAAGGAACTGAAAGAAATAGCAGCAAAAAATGTAGTTAAAAGAACTCTAATAGGTCAGGGATACTATGGTACAATAACACCACCAGTTATACAAAGAAATGTATTCGAGAATCCTGCATGGTATACATCTTACACACCATATCAGGCAGAGATATCTCAGGGAAGATTAGAAGCATTATTTAATTATCAAACACTGATTACAGAACTAACAGGGTTACCAGTATCTAATGCATCTTTATTAGATGAAGGAACTGCAGCAGCAGAAGCAATGATAATGGCATATAATAGTTCTAAAAATAAAAATAAACTTTTAGTAGACAGTGAAATATTTCCACAAACTTTAAAAGTATTAGAAACCAGAGCAGAACCTCTAGGTATAAAAATACAAACAATAGATCTATCAAACACTATCAAGTTAAAAGATTTTGAAGATGCATTTGCTTATATAATACAACTACCAAATAACAAAGGTAGGATAAGAGAACCTCTAGCAATTAATAGAGTTGCAGATGTATATGAATGTATAAAAATTGTTGCTATAGATCCTATGGCACAAGTATTAATAGAACCTGTAGGTGATATGGGATTTGATATTGCTGTAGGTAGTATGCAGAGATTCGGTATACCTATGGGATATGGAGGACCTCATGCAGCATTCTTTGCAACCACTGAAAAATATAAGAGGAAGATTCCTGGTAGAATTGTAGGGCAGTCGGTAGATAGTCAAGGTAATAAAGCATTACGACTAGCATTACAGACAAGGGAACAACACATAAGACGAGACAAAGCAACATCCAATATATGCACTGCCCAAGCACTCCTCGCAAATATGGCAGGGTTTTATGCTGCTTACCACGGTGCGGAAGGGCTGAGAAAAATATCAAGTAAAATACTGTGGCATAGACAAACGCTGCTATTAGCATTGAAATGGTGCGGTGTTACGGTGGACGATTGGGAAGGTTTTGATACTGTTAGATTTAAGAGTGATAAGCATGTTGAAGGATTTAACTGTAGGTATGAGAATGGTTGGATTATTCTATCTATTGATGAATGTACTACACTAGATGAGATAGCAGACATTGTACAAACACAAATTAATTTCATACCAGATCCAAAAACTATCACTCATGTAGAACCTGCAATGAAGGACTACAAGTGGCAGCATACTCCTCTTAGAAAAAAACCTTGGTTACAACAAGAGGTGTTTAATAAGTATCATAGTGAAACTAATATGATGAGATATATTAATGAGTTAGTTCAGAAAGATTTCTCATTAGTAAATGGTATGATACCACTTGGTAGTTGCACAATGAAATTAAATGCAGCAGCAGAACTGATGCCAGTATCATGGTCTGAGTTTGCAAACTTACATCCATTCATTCCTTCTGGACAAGCACTTGGTTATCAAAAGATAATGGATGATCTTAAAAAATGGTTGTGTGAGATTACAGGATTTGCTGCTATATCATTACAACCAAATGCAGGATCTCAGGGTGAGTATGCAGGTTTGCTTGCAATACAATCATACCACAAAAGTAGAGAAGATCACAAGAGAAATGTATGTTTGATTCCAGAATCAGCACATGGAACTAATCCTGCATCAGCAATCATGGCAGGTATGAAAATAGTTCCTATCAAATGTGATGATGAAGGTAATATAGATTTAAAAGATTTAGAGAAGAAAGCAATCATGAATACATTTGAACTATCATGTATTATGATTACATACCCATCTACTCATGGTGTATTTGAACCAACCATCAAAGATATTTGTAGAATCATACATGATAATGGTGGTCAAGTATATCTTGATGGTGCAAACATGAATGCACAGGTAGGATTATGTAAACCTGGTGAGTATGGTGCAGATGTATGTCATCTTAATTTACATAAAACATTTTGTATACCTCATGGTGGTGGAGGACCTGGCGTAGGACCTATTGGTGTAGCAGAACATCTTGTACCTTTTATTAACCATAGAGTATCAGCAGCAACTCAAGGTAGTGCTAGTATACTTTTGATTAGTTGGATGTATATTCGTATGATGGGTGGATCAGGATTAAGAAAAGCATCAGAAGTATCATTACTGACTGCTAATTGGTTAGCACAACAAATAGATCCAGAGTTTAAAGTATTGTATAAAGGAAAGAATGGTAAGATAGCACATGAATGTATATTTGATTGTCGTAACTTACCAGTAACAGCAGAAGATGTTGCGAAGAGATTGATGGACTATGGATTCCATGCACCTACATTATCATGGCCAGTTTTGGGAACTATGATGGTAGAACCCACAGAGTCAGAATCGTTTGATGAATTGTTGAGGTTTGTTGAGGCAATGGCAATGATTAAAAGAGAAATATTTACTACACCTGAGATAGTAAAGAATGCACCCCACACTGCTAGGGTTGTAATTTCTGACAAATGGGAGTATAATTATACCAGAGAACAAGCAGCATACCCTGCAAACCAAACTAATAAGTTCTGGCCAGCAGTATCACGAATTGATAATGTTTATGGTGATCGTAACTTGGTGTGCTCTTGTTCCAATTATTTTGAGGATGCGGATGGAACTTAAAGACTGGTTAAAGTCTATTAATCTCACTAAAGAAAATTTACTTGAGGAAGATCCCACATTAAAATACCCTGCATTTATTGTAAACAAATGTCTGTCTGGGTTACTTGATGCTGTATTGTTTTCTAATGAGATGAACAAGTATCCTAATCTAGACCCTAAGTTACAATATGATTTTCTACTACACTCTTTAAGGAAAAAGAAGAGGTTCGCACCTTGGTTAAAGAAGGATAAAATAGCAGACTTGGATGCAGTTAAGAAGTATTATAGATACAGTAGCGAGAAAGCATTACAAGCGATGCGTGTTCTCAGTAAAGATCAAATAGAATACATTAAAAACAAACTTAACACAGGTGGAAGAATATGAATGACATGTTTGTCTTTATATACGGTCTAATGTTTGCCACAGTAGTAGGTGGTACATTTGCATTCATGTGGAGAATGACTGGTATGCTAGTCAGAGACATGGAGAAACCAAAGAAAAAAGTTACCCATCCAGAAATGGAAAATGTACAGCCAGGTGAGACACTTCTAGTTTTTAAAGAAGTGGAAAGGCAGGAAGAAAATGAAGATTCTCAGTATTGATCTAGATTTTATTTCAGCACCTGCAATCAACGACTTCTATAAAAATGGTCTGAACAAACAGATACCAGATGTTCAACCAGTCGTTCAATGGAAGCACCTACAGTCTAGAATGCCAGAGGTATTTGAAACTATATCTCAGAAGATTGATATTGATAATTATGATTTTTGTTTAAGAACATATCTAAGAGCATTGAAGCACTGTCACAATGTTTATTTTGGATATGACCATGACAATATTTTGTATGGTTTAGAAGGACATACAGACATAGAGATAGTCAATATAGATCATCATAGTGATATACTTACAAATACTAGAAGTAGTGCAGAAGAAGAAATAAAACAAATAGATGAAGATGAAAGAGTAGTAGAGGGTAACTGGGGATATTATTTACAATCACAGGGAAGATTAAAATCTTTTCATTGGATTATGAATGAAACTACAGAGGAGTTTTTAGATACAATGCATGGTCATAAGTATCTTAATAATTTTACTTGGGGTTTTAAAAATGATTACGACTTTGGTGACTACAAGTTTGATCAAATATTTGTATGTTTATCACCATCATATATTCCACCCTTACACTGGCATATGATGAGTACATTTATTAAAGTGTATGAAGAACTTAGTGGAAAGAAGATAGACATAGACTATCTACATAGAAAATATGAGATGGAAAAATACTATAACGGTGTGACTAAAATTATCTACTGATGAAAATTAATTACTTGAGTCAGGACTCACCTGACGATTACATTATAAAACAATCTGAGTTTAAGGACTCAAGTGGTATGCCATATAAAAGGTGTCCATGTTTTAATCATAAGAACGAAAGAACTTTTATAATATCATCACCCATTGACTATGAGTTTAGAGTCGATGAACCAATAGATACTAATTTCTTACATTACAATCAGGAACATTTAGATACTCTAGTCTTTCATTTAACTACTCCTCATTTTTTATTATGGACAGCAGACAATGATGTATGGTTAGAATTGAATGATCATCCTATGACATCTCTTGATAATAATATGATAGTTGTTCCTGGTTGGGTGCAACTATCTACATGGCCGTCTAAGGCAAGTATTGGATTTCAAGTGGTAGACAAAACAAAACCAGTAAAATTTAGAAAAGGTGATCCTCTATGCAGAATATCATTCCATTCTCCTGACCTAGATGCAGAGGTAGAGTTACAAAGAATAGAAGATCATGCTATAATAGATGAGATATTAGACATATATGAAACAAAACGAGAGGAGGCAATGGATGACAAGACTTGGACAGATAGATTGTTCAAGAAGGGAAAGTCTAAATGTCCTTTTGCGAGAATTATTTACTAAATAACTTTACGCAATGAATTAAAACAATGAGTGTAGTGACTGAACCGACCGTTGATTGGTCGTCCGATAAGATGGTAGAAGTATCATTAGGTGAACCAGATGATTTCTTAAAGGTTAGAGAAACCTTAACTAGAATTGGTGTAGCATCACGGAAAGAAAAGAAATTATATCAATCCTGTCATATACTACATAAGCAAGGAAGATATTTTATTGTCCACTTTAAAGAATTATTTGCATTAGATGGAAAAAGAGCTAACCTTACTATTAACGATGTGCAGCGTAGGAATCGTATTGCTCAGTTGCTTGCTGATTGGGGACTCATTGGTATACTCAATATAGACCAAATCGGAGACATAGCACCGTTAAATCAAATCAAAGTATTAAGTTATAAAGATAAAGGTGACTGGATACTAGAAACAAAGTATAATATAGGTAGGAAAAAAACGGAGGAAGAGTGAAGAAATTTATTTTTGATGTTGATGGGACTTTGACACCTGCAAGAAAACAGATTGATGGTGAGTTCTTACCTTTCTTTTCTCACTTTGTTACTCTTAATGATGTTTACTTAGTTACAGGTAGTGACAGAGATAAGACACTAGAACAACTAACACCATACTTGTATAATAAATGCACCAGAGTATATAATTGCTCAGGTAGTGATGTCTATGAAGGCACTAAGAATGTCTATAGAGATGACTGGGAATTACCTAGTGATGTAGAAAGGCATCTAGAAAACGAATTACTCTTTAGTAAGTTTCCTATTCGTAATGGTATTCATATTGAAAGAAGACCAGGTGGTGTTAACTTTAGTATTCTAGGTAGAGCAAACACATGCTTTGTAGAGAGAGAAGAGTATGTAAAATGGGATCAGATGACAGGTGAAAGAAGAGAGATAGCAAGAAGACTTAGACTAAAGTTTCCAGAACTAGAAGTACAGATAGGAGGACAAACAGGTTTAGACCTAGCACCACTAGGAAAAAACAAAAGTCAAATTCTCAGAGACTTTGAAACTAATGATGAGTTACATTTCTTTGGTGACATGATGGAGGAAGGTCAGAATGATTATGCTTTAGCAAAAGCAGTAGAAGAGAAGGGCGGTTTTCACTACCATGTAAAAGATTGGATAGATACCCGAACCAAGTTAGTCGGTATATTGGATAGACAGTTAGTAGAGTCTGTGGTTAAATAGTATTGTTGCCTTCGGGGACACAATTTACACTCGCTTAATAAGGAGAACTATGGACTTTCAGAGATACCATGCTGAAGACCTTCCAACTTTAATGGATAGGATTACAAAAAACAGCATAGGATTAGATAATTATTTCGATCAATTTTTTACTACAGAATCTAACTCAAGTTACCCACCATATAACTTGGTCAATGTAAGTAATGTCGAATCAAGACTAGAGATAGCACTTGCAGGGTTTGCAAAGAAACAGGTTAAAGTTTACACAGAGTATGGTAAACTAACTGTAGAAGGTAATAGAGAAAATAAAAAAGAACCTGAGAACTATACTCACAGGGGACTAGCACAAAGGTCTTTTACTAGGTCATGGACTATCGCTGATGATACAGTTGTAAAGAAAGTCTTATTTGAAGACGGTCTATTAACTGTCACATTAGGTAAGATTGTTCCAGAGCATCATGAACGAAAAGACTGGATATAAACACAGGGGGTTTTCAACCCCCTTTTTTTATGTTATAATTAAACCGTTGGACGCAACATAGGGAGTGACTGAATAAACTTACTGGCAACCGCTAGTTAAGGTGATGAGACACAGGTGGTGCTGCTCCGAGAGGAGAATCGACTTACCAGTCGGGTCTTAGGCAAAGATGTATTTACTCTGTAGTAATGCCCATCTTTTGTTGGTACACAGGAATCCAACCTCCCCCCTTTTTAACCTAAGATGCAACTCGAAAGAGTCGGGCAGATGGTTTTTTTATTACTACATAATGTATTATGTCAATTAAAGTCGGAATATTAAATGATGGCACACAACTTCTTGCTGATATAAAAGAAGTTACAGACGGTGACCAAACACAATACATGGTTATTAAACCATTTGAAATTGTGTATACAGATGCAATGGAAGTGGCAGAAGATGGAACTGAAACATTAGCAACAACTAAAAAAGTAGGATTAAAAACTTGGTTGGAAATATCTGATGATAGTACATTCATTATAAATCCTCACACAGTCACTACAATATGCGATCCAGTAGTGGATCTAAAAGATATGTACGAAGACCTAACTCGTGGAAGGAGAATCTAATGGATCCCATTATAAAAGTATTGGTATTAAAATCTGGATCTAAAGTTTTAGTTACCCAAATTAAAGAAATACCAAGTGAACTAGGAGAACCTGATTGCCAATTAACAGATCCTGTTGAGTTTAAAGAAGGAGATCAAGACTGGAAAGAAAGATTACAAAGGTGGCCAGGTAAACAACTGACACAAAACCACCAGTGCATGATCTCATCAGATGCTATACTTACTATTGTAGATCCCCAACCAGAATTGTTGGAGGCATATCAAGAGGTTATTAGTTGAAGTTTTATACAAATGTTTGCATGATCGGGGATAAGTTCCTCGTGCGTGGATATGATAATGGTGAGTATTTTCAGATTCGTGACGATTACCAACCCACATTATTTGTATCAGCAAACAAGGAAACTAATTATAAAACTCTTGACGGTCAATATGTACAGAAGATAAAACCTGGCACTGTAAGAGAGACACGAGAATTTATAAAACAATATGAGTTTGTAGATAACTTTCAAGTATTTGGTAATGAGAGATTTATATACCAGTATATTTCTGACAAGTATCCTCAAGACGAAGTTAAGTTTGACATTAGTAAGATCCGTTTATATACAATGGATATTGAAACTAAGTCAGAGAATGGATTCCCTGATGTAGAAGCTGCTGATCAGGAGATGTTACTTATCTCTATGCAAGATTATAATACGAAGGAGATTATTACATGGGGTGTTGGTGCATTCAAATTAAAACAAGACAATGTATATTACAAACAATTTAATAATGAGTTTGATTTATTAAATGACTTTATACAATGGTGGATAAACAATACTCCAGACATTGTTACTGGTTGGAACATACAGATGTTCGATATACCATACCTTGCTAAAAGATTGTATAGAGTCCTAGGAGAAAAAACTGCTAGAAGATTGTCACCTTGGGGTCTAGTATCTCCCAAAGAACTCTACATTAAAGGTCGTCGTAATATTGTATATGATATAGGTGGTATAACTCAACTTGATTACTTAGATCTTTATAAGAAGTTTACTTATACCAACAGAGAATCATATCGTCTAGATTATATTGCACAGGTAGAACTAGGACAGAACAAACTAGATCACTCTGAGCATGATACATTTAAGGATTTCTACACAAATGGATGGCAGAAGTTTGTAGAATATAATATAATTGATGTGGAACTTGTTGACCGTCTGGAAGACAAGATGAAACTGATTGAACTTGCATTGACTATGGCATATGATGCTAAAGTTAATTACAATGATGTATTCTATCAGGTTCGTATGTGGGATACAATCATATACAATTATCTTAAGAAAAGAAACATTGTAATTCCCCCTAAATTATCTGAACAAAAAGATGAGAAGTATGCAGGTGCATATGTAAAAGAACCTAAACCTGGCAAATATGATTGGGTTGTTTCTTTTGACCTTAATAGTCTGTATCCACACCTTATCATGCAATATAATATATCTCCTGAGACACTCAGAGATGCAAGACATCCAACAGTTTCAGTCAAGGATATTCTTGAAAAGAATATGACATTTGAGATGCATAAAGACAGTGCTGTCTGTGCAAATGGTGCAATGTATCGCAGAGATAAGAGAGGGTTCTTACCTGAGTTGATGGAGAAGATGTATAATGAAAGAGTAATTTACAAGAAAAGAATGTTGGAGGCAAAACAGGAGTATGAAAAGAAACCATCAAACGATCTTGTCAAAGAAATTGCCAGATGTAATAACATTCAGATGGCAAAAAAGATTTCCCTTAACTCTGCTTATGGTGCTATTGGTAATCAATATTTTCGCTATTATAAACTTGCCAACGCAGAAGCTATTACATTATCTGGTCAGGTTTCTATCCGTTGGATAGAGCAGAAGATGAATGCATTCCTAAACAAAATTCTAAAAACTGAGAAAAAAGATTATGTTATTGCTAGTGATACTGATTCTATCTATCTTCACCTCGGTCCTCTTGTCGATGTTATCTATAAAGATAAAGAAAAAGATTCTGAAAGCATTGTCTCGTTCCTTGATACTATTTGTGAGAAGACACTTGAACCCTTCATCGACCAATCTTACAAAGAACTAGCACAGTATGTAAATGCTTATGATCAAAAGATGTTCATGAAGAGAGAGAACATTGCTGATCGTGGTATATGGACTGCTAAGAAAAGATATATTTTAAATGTGTGGAATAGTGAGGGTGTTCAATATCAAGAACCTAAGTTAAAGATGATGGGTATTGAAGCAGTCAAATCATCTACACCTGCACCCTGTAGGGAGATGATTAAACAAGCACTCAAACTTATGATGAACGGTACAGAAGATGAAGTTATTAAATTCATTGAAGATTCTCGTAAGAAGTTTAGGAACTTGCCACCAGAAGAAATAGCATTCCCAAGATCTGTTTCTGATGTTAATAAGTATAAATCTAACAACATGATCTATACTAAGGGCACTCCTATTCATGTGAGGGGTGCACTGCTTTTTAATCATTATATTAAAGAGCATAACCTAACGAACAAGTATTCGTTAATTGGTAATGGGGAGAAGATTAAATTCTGCTACCTTAAAAAACCAAACAAATTACATGAGAATGTAATATCATTCATTCAAGACTTTCCCAAAGAGTTGGGTATTGACAAATATGTCGATCATGACTTACAATTTGATAAGAGTTTTCTTGAACCATTACGAATCATTCTAGATTCTATTGGTTGGAAAGTCGAGAGAACAGCAAACCTTGAATCATTTTTTGTATAATGGATTTTCTAAAAGACATCGTAAAAGAGATAGGAGATGACTACACCAAACTCGCATCCGATATTGACGAAACTGAAACCTATGTTGACACAGGTTCGTACATTTTTAATGGACTGGTATCAGGCAGTATATTTGGCGGTGTATCTAGTAACAAGATTACTGCAGTGGCTGGTGAGAGTTCTACTGGAAAAACTTTTTTCTCTCTCGCTATTGTTAAAAATTTTCTGGATAACGATCCTAACGCTTACTGCCTATATTTTGATACCGAATCCGCTATCACAAAGTCTCTCCTCGAAGATAGGGGAGTTGATACATCTAGGTTAGTTGTTATCAATGTTGTTACTATTGAACAGTTTAGAACCAAAGCACTTAAGGCAGTAGATATATATCTTAAGTCCAAGACAGAGGAACGCAAACCATGTATGTTTGTGTTAGACTCTTTAGGTATGCTTTCCACTGAAAAAGAAATTAATGATGCACTAGAAGATAAGCAAGTTCGTGACATGACAAAATCACAACTTGTTAAAGGTGCATTCAGAATGTTGACATTGAAGTTAGGACAAGCTAATATACCTATGATAGTTACAAATCACACCTATGATGTTATTGGAGCGTATGTACCAACTAAAGAGATGGGGGGTGGTAGTGGTCTTAAGTACGCTTCTAGTACGATCATTTACCTCACGAAAAAGAAAGAGAAAGACGGTAAAGATGTCATCGGAAATCTTATCAAAGCTAAGACAGCAAAGTCTCGTTTGAGTAAAGAGAATAAAGATGTAACTGTTCGTCTATTCTATGATGATCGTGGACTGGATAAGTACTATGGTCTATTAGATCTCGGTGAGATAGGTGGACTATGGAAAAATGTCGCAGGTAGATATGAGATGAATGGTAAGAAAGTATATGCCAAAGAAATTTACAAGAATCCTGAGAAGTATTTTACCTCTGAAGTTATGCAAGCACTAGATGAGATCGCACAAAAAGAATTTAGTTATGGTGCTTAATGGAAAAACTTGAACTCACTATACTAAAAAATCTAATACACAATGATGACTATGCTAGAAAGGTAATACCTTTTATAAAGTTAGAATACTTTGATGTAAGAGCAGAGATGGTCTTATGTCAAGAGATCGTTGAGTTTATTGCGAAGTATAATAAATGTACTTCACAAGAGATATTAGATATTGAGATTCAAAATAGGGATGATATAACAGAACAGGAATATAAAGACATAAAAGATATAATTGACAAACTAACAAATGACGAAACACATACTGATTGGTTAGTTGATGCGACAGAGAAGTGGTGTAGAGACAGAGCAATATACTTGGCATTGATGTCATCTATAAAAATAGCAGATGGACAGGAAGAAAATAAAGGAAGAGATGCAATACCACATATCCTATCTGATGCTCTAGCAGTATCATTTGACAACCATGTAGGACATGATTACCTTGAAGATTATGAAGCAAGGTATGAATCATATCATAAAAAGGAAGAAAAGATACCATTTGATCTAGAATTCTTTGACAAGATTACAAAAGGTGGTGTCCCTAATAAGACTCTCAACATTGCACTAGCAGGTACAGGTGTTGGTAAGTCTCTTTTTATGTGTCATTTTGCTAGTTCAGTTCTCCTACAAGGTAAAAATGTTCTATACATTACTCTTGAGATGGCAGAGGAAAAAATAGCAGAAAGGATTGATGCTAACTTATTAGATGTAAATATTAAAGATCTTACTGACTTACCTCGTGTTATATTTGAGAATAAAGTAAATAAAATATCACAGAAAACTCAAGGTCAATTAATTATTAAAGAATATCCTACTGCTGCAGCACATGCAGGTCACTTTAAAACATTATTAAATGAGTTAACACTTAAGAAATCTTTTAAACCTGATATTATATTCATAGATTACTTAAATATATGTGCATCAAGTAGATATTCTAAACTAGGAAATGTCAATTCATACTCTTATATCAAAGCAATCGCAGAAGATCTTAGAGGTCTTGCAGTTGAATACAATGTTCCAATTGTCTCGGCAACTCAAACTACTCGTTCTGGTTTTGGTAGTAGCGACATTGATCTTACTGATACTTCCGAGTCATTTGGTCTACCTGCCACTGCTGATATGATGTTTGCACTTATAAGCACAGACGAATTAGAAGGGTTGGGTCAAATAATGGTCAAACAATTGAAGAATAGATACAATGATCCTACAATTAATAAGAGATTTGTGTTAGGAATTGATAGAGCAAAGATGAGACTGTATGATTGTGAGCAAAACATTGGTGGAGATCTAATAGATAGTGGACAACAAACAGAAACTATACAGGAAGGATCAAAAAATATGAAAGATAAATTTGCCAAGTTACAATTCTCATGATAGAAAGTGTAAACAAAAAATGGGAAGAAATTTCTTTAGTTAACAACCTTAAGTGGGAATATAAAGTATTGAATAACAATATTCCTGTACTAACTGCAGAAGATTATTGGAAATATCCTGACAAAGTTGGTGATTTTTTTAGGAATGGATACTGGTGGGACAATCATTCTGATGATAATGTAAGACCAGGTAAAAGTTTTCATATACAAGACGAGGTATTAGACTGGTTTAATCTACCAATAAACAAATCTATTGCACCTTTGTTTGGTCTAACAAATTTTAAGGGAGTATGTACCTTTGGAAATTGTTTTAGTAGTAATATGCCATTGACTATGCCAGAATCTGTATTCCCACATGTAGATCTTGATGATCAATTGCCATTGTCAGAGGATACACACCTTGCACTTAACATAAACATTACAAAAACAGATGATCCAGTACAAACTGGGTTCTGGACATTCAATAATCTTAGGTCAGCATTAGAGTTCAGTCATAATGATAAGGCAATTTTTAGAGATTTCTTCTACAAAATGGGAAAAAATGCTCTGTCTGATAACGCATCATGGTTTCAAATAGAAGACTATGGTCCTTGGAAGCTTGAAGATACGGTTGACATGTGCTATAATTCTATAGTAGTATATCCAAGTCATTTCTTTCATAACCCGATTATAAAAGAAACTTGGTTTGATAATCATGATAGAGTAACTATTAGTTCCTTTCTAAATACCTCACCATCTGATTTAGACTTTCCACAAAAGGATATAGATCACATATCATATGCGTGGGAATTCTTTCATTTAGATAAGATTCACAATTATCATCCACACAAAACAAAAGTACCAGTATAAAGATTATGCCTACTTATTCAGACGCTATTTCTGACAATGATTTTACAGCACCTCAGAAACCAACTTTAAAGAAACCAAACAAACCAAGAGAGAAACAATTCTGGGATGTAGAACCTGGTGATGCAGGAACAACAGGTTGGTCAGACAATCCAAACGATCCAACAGGTCCACAACTTGGAGCACATGATGCTAATGTTGTAGTAACTCCTACCAGACAAACAGCAACCAATGCCAAATGGACAGAGTATTTAAAGTTTACTCAAGAAGTAACCAGTAATGAATCCAAAGATGGTGATGCATTTGCAATGCGTATTAGAGAATTGCAAGGAAAAGGATTACCTATCGAAAGACTTCTGACTGCTGCTATTGGTATCAGTGCTGAGGGCGGTGAGTTTCTAGAGATTGTAAAGAAAATTACATTCCAAGGAAAAGAATTTAATGCTGCAGAGAAAGAACATCTAAAGGTTGAACTTGGTGATGTACTATGGTATGTTGCTCAAGCATGTATCGCTCTTGACTTATCTCTTGATGATGTAATAGCAAGAAACATATCCAAACTTGCTGCAAGGTATCCAGAAGGACACTTTAACTCATACTTCTCAGAGAATAGACGCATAGACGATATCTAAATAATTAGAAACCGTTAAGATAGATGGCATCAAAGGCATATTATTCCTTAACTGGAAACAATATATTAGATAAAGCTAAAACATATAAGGTTCTTAAGGATGAACTATCAACATTCCTTAAGAACGGTCCTAAGAAACAAGCAGGATTTATTGCTGATAGAGATTGGAAAGGAGGTAAAGATCCTTGGATGATAAAAGTGTCCGAGGATACTATGCCTTATATTATAAGGACTACTAAAGCAGCACTAGTCAAAGAATTAGGTGGTGGAAAAGAAAGAGTATATGAATATCCTGGTAAAGTTGTTAGTGGAAAAGCAACACCAGTCCAAGTAAAATTTAGAGCGACTAGTAAAGTAGCACCTTCTGCAGCAGGTACAGAAGAACAAGAGAAAGGCAGTGCATATATTTTTGACAGAGTAGTCAATAATAAAGCTGCAGCAGGTTATAAATCCTATCAAGATTTTTATGCTGACACTGAAGCATATGATGAGTTAGTTAAAATTTTTAGAGGTGATGTTCCTGAGAGTTGGTTGATAAGTTATTTTGCACAACAAAAAGTATTACTTGAAAAAGTTAATCCACCTAGTATGTGTAAATTTGATCATAGTGGAACTGGTTCTTTCATGGAATTTATCACAAAGTTATGCTTAGATAATTTTGATGCTGATTTTGGTCTTGGTGGAAAGAAAGATAGTTGGAATCCTGCTGACATATGGATCGTAAAAAAATCAGATTTGGCAAAGATAAAAAAGGAACTACAAGAATCTGTCACAACTATACATGAACTAAATGACACATTGAGAAGAATGTATCATGATAAAAGAGTTATAGGAGTATCTCTAAAGAAGACTGGAAAGGTAGCATACTATGAAGAAGTTAACCTTGAGAAAGATGGTTTGATTACTGATACCAAAATGGCAAACTTCCCTGTCACTATGAAAGGGTTTACCTCAAACTTCTTAATTAAAACTGGTGATGACATGTTTACTCAAGATGTTAAGATAACTGTTGAGGGAGGTGGTGCTACATATGTTTTCCAAATCAAAGCTAATAGTTCTGATGCTAAGGGAGGTAGTAATTTAAAATTTGAACCAACTAAAAAAGGTTCTGGTAGTGCTAGATTAGGTAAAGCACCTGTGGATATGGTTACTAAGATCTTTAAAAAAGATTTTAAAAGAACTTTCGTAAACGATCACAACTTATATCCTAAAGATCTAGATGAATTTAAGAATCATCCTAAGAAAGATGAAAAATATTTTAGAAAAGTCTTGACTAAGTTGTTACAGGTTAACATTGATACTGATGTAACTAGTGTTGATCAAGCAATTAATAATATAAAACAATCTTTTGCAGGTAAAAAAGATAGAGGAACTAACACAAAAGCAAAGTTGATGGGATTAGACTTCTTTTATGAGTGTGCACATCTTACTCCAGAAGAGCTAAGAGAATTTATAACTGATATGTGTTACTTAGCACAGAAGAAAGCATTTAAGAAAGTTGATTACTTCGGACCTTTCGGAAAAATTTATTGATGAACCATGAAATTATGTTTGGGGTTCCTTTGTTTAGGTATCATCTAGACCCCAGTGAAATAAAGAGAGATGCAGAAGAAAAATTTAAAGCAAGTCAAGGGTTTCCTATAGATGAAACGCCTGGTGGGTGGGACTGTAATTTAAAGAGTGACTTTAATAATAGTTTAGCAAATGTATATACCAAACATTATGATGCTATCATGGAGCAGTTTGGTAAAGATGTAGGGTTAGTAAATGGAACTGCTATGATGCATGAGTCTTGGGTAAATTATTATGTTAAGAATATGAATCAAGAGGAGCACGATCATTTACCATCATTCTATTCTGGAGTACACTATATTAAATTTGATCCTACTATACATGAAGCAGTACATTTAATAAATCCATTGTTCCAATTATATAATTGTTCCTATACATTAAGTTCTAAAATTTGTCGGGGTGAAGATGCATTGAATCGTCACCCATTCTCAAGACAATTCATATTGCCTAATGTTAAAGAAGGTGATATAATTATATTTCCATCCTTTTTAAGGCATAGGGTTAACAAACAAGAAACGGAAGTACCAAGGATTACCTGTTCATTTAATATAAATACCATCAAGGGATCTACTCGAAGAGTTTATAGTCAATGAAATCATTTGGGACTTTTATATCCGAATCAGTATCAAACGCTGCCAAACAAGCCAAGAAACTTGGGTTGAAAGGTGACGGGCATGGTTCATGGGTTGATCCAAACGGTCGTATTGTCGGACGAACCGTAGAAGGTGAATTAGTATTTAACAGTGGAAGAAAACCATCAGCAGGAACAGACCCTCTTAATCCAGGATCTGCAGCAAGACAAGCGGTATCGGAAGTTCCACCGCCATCTCAAGCGAGTTCAGCACCTCAAGACATGCCCTCTCCAGAGGAACAAGAAGGAGTTGAAAAAACAAGAGGAACGCTTACTCTTGGTTTTGGTAGGTTTAACCCACCGACAGCTGGCCATGAGAAACTCTTAGATACAATCAAAGATACCTCAGAAGGTGGTTCATACACAGTATATCCATCACATTCTCAGGACAACGAAAAGAATCCAATAGGTGCAGAGGATAAAGTCCTCTTTATGAAAAAACTTTTTCCTGCACACGCAAGTAATATAGTATATGATCAATCTATTCGTACAATTATTGACGCTTTGACCCATGCCGATGTCCAAGGATACCAGACCATCAACCTCGTGGTTGGCAGTGATAGACAAAAAGAGTTTGAAGGGCTCGCAAATAAGTATAACGGGCAACTCTATAATTTTGATGCGATTAATGTTATATCAGCAGGAGACAGGGATCCCGATGCTGAGGGGGTCGAGGGCATGTCTGCTTCCAAACTTCGAGCTCTAGCAGCAGACGGAGACTTTGAATCATTTAGAAAAGGATTACCTAAAGCAGCAAAAGGTACAGTAGCACAGGAACTATTCAATACAGTTCAGAAGTCTATTGGTAAAAAAGCAATGACAAAAGAAGGTATTGAACTCTGGAGGATTGCACCTAAGTTTGATTTTAGAGGATTAAGAGAGCAATTTGTTGCGGGAAATATATTTAATATAGGATCACTAGTAGAAAATCTTAACACAGGATTAGTAGGACGCATCCTTAGAAAAGGTACAAGTTATGTTATTGCGGTAACTAATGAAGGTATAATGTTTAAGAGTTGGATTAGCGATTTATCAGAGGCAAAAGTTATTTCTGGAGTAGTTTCATCTAAGAGAGAAGTTGGTACAGACTCCTATCGTGAGTATGTACAACAACTAACTCCTATGGAAAAGGTTAGATCGTTTATAAATAATAAAAGAAAATAGTTCTGACTATAAGAGATGAGCAACTTTATTGAAAAATCAGTGCAAGAAATATTTGATGAAAGCATGGCAAATGCATTTATCAGAGAAAAGGTTGAACCTATTGTAGAGAAGGAAGAAACTTTTAGAGATGGTCTTGCAGCTAGAATGGAAGAAGATAGACTAGCAAAGATTGAGGAAGAAAAGAAGTTAGTAGAAGAGCAAGAACTAAAAGAGAAAGCAACTAAGATGTACAAGGGTGAGAACGCTACTACATCTGATGAAAAGAATAAAGAAATTACAGAGAAGAGTGTAAAGAATACTATTACAATCAATCCTGATCTTAAGGAAACAATCGTTGGTAGAATCTATGCTTCATTTAATGAGAAGTATCTATCTGAAAAGAAGGCAAAGAAAGATTATGACGGTGACGGTAAGATAGAAAGTGGTGCTAAAGAATATCGTGGTGTTGTCCATAATAAAATTCAGCAGAAGAAAGGTGGTAAGGCAGATGGTCAGGATACTTCTAGTGTAAAAGAAGGTATGGCAACTCCTGAGTCTGGTACTGGTAAGTATTATGTTCAAGGAAAACCTACCAAGAAACAACTTGAAGTAAGAGCACAGCAAGCAAAAAATAAAGCAGCAGCTGACAGAGGTAAGATGGTAGAAGAAACCATCGAAGAAAAGAAAGGTAGTCTTAAGCAAGCAAGAAAAAATGTAGGTGCATCTACATGTTGGGATGGATATAAAGCAAAAGGAACTAAGATGAAAGGTGGTAAGTCAGTTCCTAACTGTGTTAAAGAAGAAGATGTCACTGAGAACAGAAGAGTCGCTCACAATCCTGAGAAGTATAAACCAGAGGATGAATCTGATAAACCATACAGACAGAGATCAAGAGAAAACAGGATGAAAGATCCTAAGAGAGGTATCAATTCTCCTGCATTTAAGAAGTTTATGGCAGACCGTGGTATGAGTGCATCATACGAACCAACACTACCAATGTTAGAGAGTAAAAAAAAACTTTAACGATTGAAGAAGAAGATAAAATATATCTTGTAAAAGCAAATCAACCTGAGCAAGCATATGAGGTTACAGATCTTGTCGTTGGAGACATATCTGAATTGAATCGCTATGGAAAAGAAACGGGTAAAGCAACGGGTTCAATGAATAAACCCAAGGGTAGTCCTGTCAAAAAAGGTGGTAGTGGTGACACTGCACTTAACTTTGTTAGAAACAAAATTCGTAAAGAAACTGGTAAACCAGAAGGACAACAGAAAAAAGTAAAAGGTGAAAAGAAAAAGGAATCACCTAATCCAAGAATACAAAGAGCAAAAGATTCTATAAAAAGAGCAAAGGAATTTAAGGCAAAGGCAAAGAAAGCAGGTTACAAGAACACACAAGACTATGCTGATGTAAAAGCAAGGTATGGTAGAGGAGGACTTGGATCATGATAAATGAGATAGCAGCTAAGGCAGATAAAAAAGTTCCTCTTGGAAGAAAAAGTAATCCCTATGGTAAAAGGGCAATTTTAAAAATGATGATTAAATCTATGGCAGAAAAACAAAGATCAAAAGCAGGTGTTACAAAAGAAACAACTGATCTAAAAAATGAGATTCTTAGGAAAGCACAAGAGAAACATGCTGCAGCAAAGAAGAGAAAGTTTTCTGATTTTACTGCAAGAGCAAACGATGCAAAAAAGAAGATCCGTTTCTATGACAAGAAAGGAAAGGGTTACATGGTTAAGGGAAAGAAAAAGTACGATTAAGAGCCTATATATTACAGAATATTTCATTAATTATGACTAAATTTTTATTACCTATCGCAATCAATGTTATCAACAAAGCGGTAGACAAGATCCCAGAGGATCTAGAAGACAAACTTAAGGAATTTGTTATCGCACTACTTAAAAAAGCAGCTGCTAAATCAGGCAACAAAGTAGATGACCAACTAGTTGAAGCACTAGAGAAAGCACTACTGGGTTAATAATAATATAAATACCTTTAGATAAATCGTAACTGGGTAAAAGACATGGCTCTCTGGGGTTCAAATGATAATATTACGACATTCGGTACTATCGCTGTAAGCGGTACTACTGTAACTGGTACTGGTACTACTTTCACAACTGATGTTTCAGTTGGGCAGGTAATTCGAGTTGGTGCTAGAGGCGGTGTCGGAACATATTATGGTGACGCAGTAATCACTGCAGTTGCAAGTGATACTTCATTAACAATTGATACTACAGATGGTTTAAGTGCTACAAGTATAGCAGGAACCTCTTATTATATCAGTGAACTTCCAAAGAGTTCAGTATTGGATAGTGTTTATCAGGAAGGAAGATCAGATGCAGACTCACTAGTCTACGGTACTGCAATAGCAGATCACGGTGGAACCTCTTATGACATAGATCATTCGGGTTGGGTCGGTGTAACGACATATATAGATTGTCATGGCACATTGAGAGTCAAGAAAGAAACTCTAGTCGCTATGTCTGGTATCTCAACTGGTAATATACCATACCCAACTGATGAATAATATGTAAATCAATGAAATTTGATGAACTGAATGACAACAATTATCTATTATTTGCTATAAAAAATTACGAAAATCCACAGGCAGTGACCGAGGATGATTTTTATGATGATCTAAAGCGAATAAAGTATATAAAAAGATTACTGAAAAGGTACAGGAACACTGGAGAGTTGAGGACTCATCTTATCCTCAATCACTTCATTGTTCTTTTTAATGTTTTTGGAGATGCAGGAATACCCCTGTTGTTCTTCAAATTAGATAAAGATTTATGGTCTTGCACCAAAAGTTTTTTGACATATCTGGGTAGAGTGCCCGAACACCCTATCACAGGTCTAAATAGAATTATGGATGACAACTTTGTAATTGAACAATTACATGACCTCTAATGGATCACCGTTTAGACAAAGTAATCAGATACTTCCGAGAGGAAATGATGGCAGGAAATGCTGTCGGGCAGTCTGGTGGATTCAGTTCTAATGCTGATGCAAAAGGACCTGTTGCAGGATATGATAAACCCTTGAAGAAAAAGCCTCAGAAGAGGTATGCCACTGGCGGTACTGGATCTAGAAAAAGATGGATGTAAACTCTGCTATATTAGAAAGATTAGAAAAAGTTGTCTCAACCTTACAGGAAAACTCTGTAAAGATGGGTCAACTTCTTGCTGTGCATAATGAAAAGTTAGATAAACAGGATAGAATTGATGCTGTATTGTTCGAGAAAGTGGATAGTGTTCATAGAGAAGTAACCCGTAAGACAGATGAAATCAAGAAAGGATGCGAGAGAGACATCAGAAAAGTCGATGACCGTCTTAGGACGATGGAAAAGAAAATGTGGTCTATTTTTGGTGGTCTTGCTATTATATCTTTCATCGTTAGTCCAATCGGACAAAAAATCTTGACAACTCTAACTAGCAATGCTACAATATCTGCAGAGCAAAAAACATTCGTGAATGGATCTTATTGATTCCAAGTATATTAATTTAGTTTCTGCAAGATTAGACAAGTTTAAAAGAGTAAAAAATAATCTTTATAATTTTAGGTGTCCTTTATGTGGTGATTCTCAGAAGCATAAGAATAAAGCAAGAGGATATCTCTACCAAGTAAAAACAAATACAAATTACAAGTGCCATAACTGTGGTGCTTCACTGTCATTCAATAATTTTCTTAAGAAGATTGATGGCACTCTTCATAGTAAGTATACTATGGAGAAGTTTAAGTCTGGATTTACAGGGAAGCATTATCCTGTGGAAGAACCTAAGTTAGAATACGATAAACCTAAATTTAAGGCAAAGATTGACCTACCATCTTGTTCTGATGCAGTGTCAGGCCGAACATATCTAGAAAATCGTGGGATAGATCCCTCTAAGTTTTATTTTGCTGACAAATTTTGTGCCTTTGTGAACAATTATAAACCTACATTTTCATCTAAAGTTATAGAAGAACCAAGGATAGTAATACCTTTGTATTATCAGAAAGAAGTTGTTGGTTTTCAAGGCCGATCTCTAAATTCAAACTCTGTTAAATATATCACTATCATGTTAGATGATGAAGCACCTAAAATATATGGACTTGACAACATTCAAGAGAATTTGCCAGTCTATATTACCGAAGGACCGTTTGATTCGACCTTTCTTGACAATGCGATTGCCCTATGTGGTGCAGACGGTGATGTTCACAAGTGGGGTGTTAGCAGTCCTACTTGGGTTTATGATAACGAGCCACGCAATCGTGAGATTTGTAAACGAATTGAGTCCACTATCGACCGAGGAGATAAAGTAGTCATATGGCCATCTAATATTGTTGAAAAGGACATTAATGATATGGTGTTAGGTGGACATGATGTAAAAAAAGTGGTAGAATTAAACACATATTCTAAACTACAAGCGAAAGTTAAATTTACTGAATGGAAAAAAGTTTAGAAATACACACCATCTCTAAGATAGATGTGTGTAAAGGACAATCTAACATCAACTCTGATGGTCTTGCAATGCTTGCTGATCTTATCTTAACAAAGAAAGATAAAAGATTAGACAACGATGAATGGAGTACTCACTATGAGGACACAGAAGCTCCAGATTGTAAGATGTTAGATGACATAGTGATTGAAATGGCAAAAGCATTTCATGCTGCTACAGGATACCAACTGGTATTGGATAGTAAATGGTCACATATTCACGAAAAGAATATGAGTACCACTATACATAATCATTACCCAGTAGAGATATCAGCAGTATTCTATGTGTCTGTACCAGAAGGATCAGGAAAACTTTTACTACATCCTCACCACAACAAGTATCATCTTGCAACAGTTCCATTTGAACCAAAGGAGGGTATGTTTTTAATATTTCCAGGTGCACTAGAACATTCTGTTACTAGAAACCATTCAGATAAACCAAGAATATCATTGGCATTTAATTTCAATTTATACAAAGAAGAAGACACATGAGCAACGGAACTAATGTTCGCAAGAGATCAGGTAGTATAGAGTCTCTTAATCTTAACAAGATGCATAAGATGGTTGATGAAGCATGCAAAGATCTTGCAGGTGTATCAGCAAGTCAAGTTGAGATAAACTCAGGTGTACAGTTTTATGATGGAATCAGTACAGGAGAAATACAAGAGATCCTTATCAAAAGTGCTAGTGATCTAATAGACCTAGATGCTCCCAACTATCAGTTTGTTGCTGCTAGACTGCTCCTATTTGGTGTCAGGAAGAAATTGTGGGGTAGACTTCATGAGTCACCTTCTCTGGGAGATCACATAACCAAATGTATAAAGGAAGGTGTGTATGATAGTCACTTTACTAGCAAGTATACAGACGATGAAATAGATGAATTAGATTCTTATGTAGACCACGATAGAGATTACCTGTTTACTTATGCAGGTCTTCGTCAGGTCACCGATAAATATCTCGTACAAGACCGTAGCACAGGAGATCTATACGAGACTCCACAGTTCATGTATATCATGATTGCTGCTACAATGTTCTCTGAATATCCTAAAGAAACCAGACTCGATTATGTCAAACGCTACTACGATGCCATCTCCAGACACAAAATCAACATCCCAACACCAGTCATGGGCGGTGTCAGAACACCCATTCGTCAATTTGCATCTTGTGTTCTGGTTGATATTGATGACACCCTCGATAGTATCTTTAGCTCTGATATGGCTATTGGCAAATATGTCGCACAGAGGGCTGGTATCGGCATTAACGCAGGGAGAATCCGTGGTATCAACAGCAAAATCAGGGATGGAGAAGTTCAACATACAGGTGTTGTCCCCTTCCTTAAAAAGTTCGAGGCAACTGTACGGTGCTGTACTCAAAATGGCATCAGAGGAGGATCAGCTACTGTCCACTTTCCTATCTGGCACAAAGAAATCCGTGACATCATTGTTCTCAAAAATAACAAAGGGACAGAAGACAACAGAGTAAGAAAATTAGATTACAGTATACAAATATCAAAATTATTTTATGAAAGGTTTATCGAAAATAAAACAATCTCGCTTTTTTCCCCTCATGATGTTCCTTCTTTGTATGAGAGTTTTGGGACCGATAGCTTTGATAGTTTATACTGCCAGTATGAGTCAGATCAATCAATCCCCAGAACCGAAGTCAATGCCCAAGAATTAATTCTAGACTTACTTAAGGAGAGAGCAGAGACAGGTAGAATTTATATTATGAACATTGACCATGTTAATAGTCATAGTTCATTTAAAGATAAAGTAGAGATGAGTAACCTCTGTCAGGAGATTACACTACCTACAACACCACTACAACACATAGATGATCCCAATGGTGAGATTGCTTTGTGTATATTGTCTGCTATCAATGTAGGAACTCTAAGAAATCTTGAACAACTTGAAGAACTATGTGACTTATCTGTTCGTGGATTAGATGCTTTGATTGATTTTCAAGGGTATCCTGTTAAAGCAGCAGAGATTGGAACTAGAAATCGTAGATCACTCGGTATTGGTTACATTGGGTTAGCACATTACCTTGCCAAGCATAAGGTATCTTATGGTGATTCAGAAGCACACAGCATGGTTCACGACCTATCAGAAGCATTTCAATACTATCTTTTAAAGGCATCAAATGAACTTGCAAAGGAGCAAGGAAAGTGTGGATATTTTGATAGGACAACATACTCTGATGGAATACTTCCAATTGATACATATAAGAAGGATGTAGATGAGATTGTACAGAACAATTTAAAATATGATTGGGAAACTCTTAGAGTATCAATCAAAGAGCATGGACTCAGGAACAGCACTCTGTCCGCACAAATGCCTTCGGAGAGCAGTTCCGTTGTGTCTAATGCAACAAACGGAATTGAACCACCTAGAGGATACCTGTCCATTAAGAAGTCAAAAAAAGGACCTCTTAAGCAGATTGTTCCGTCTTATCAATCGTTGAAATCATATTATACATTGTTATGGGAAATGAAAGACAATGATGGTTACATCAAAGTTGTCTCTGTCATGCAAAAGTTCTTTGATCAAGCAATTAGTGGTAACTGGAGTTATAATCCAGAGAATTATCCTAACAATGAAATCCCCATGCAAACAATGGCACAAGATTTCTTGAGCACATTTAAGTATGGTTGGAAAACATCTTATTATCAGAACACATATGATAACAAAACTGATGAAGTAGAGGTAGAAGAAGATAAACCAGAAGAATGTAACTTAGACAACTTACTAGACAACCTATCAACAGCAAATGAATGCGATGCCTGTGCAATCTAAAGTAGAGGGAATGACTGTCTTTAATAGAGATCCAGTCGATGCCAAAAAACAACCAATGTTCTTCGGAGCACCACTAGGAATACAAAGATATGATGAGTACAGATACCCTGTTTTTGAAAAATTAACACAGCAAATGTTAGGATACTTCTGGCGACCAGAAGAGGTGTCCCTACAGAAAGATCGTGCTGACTATGAGACACTAAGACCAGAGCAAAAACACATCTATACTTCTAACTTAAAGTATCAGATCATGCTTGACAGTGTACAGGGAAGAGCACCTGGCATAGCACTTGCACCCTACTGTTCTATACCAGAACTAGAAGGTGCTATGAACATCTGGCAAACTATGGAGATGATTCATAGTCGTTCTTACACATACATCATTAAGAACATATATCCAGATCCATCAGATGTGTTTGATACCATCATTGATGATGAGAATATCTTAGAAAGAGCTGCTAGTGTTACTGCTGCATACGATGACTTCTTAAATTCTGCACAGGAATGGGGTAGTGGTAATTGGTGGAAAGATGGTTGGAAAGATTCACCACAACATCAGGCAGAGATAAAAGAGGTGAAAAGAAAACTGTATCGTGCTGTTGCTAATGTTAATATCCTAGAAGGTATTAGATTTTATGTTTCATTTGCTTGTAGTTTTGCCTTTGGTGAACTCAAGATGATGGAAGGTAGTGCAAAGATTGTATCTCTTATTGCTAGAGATGAGAACCAACACCTAGTTGTTACTCAAACAATACTAGACAAGTGGAAGAAAGGTGATGATCCTGTAATGCAGGAGATTATAAAAGAGGAAGAGCAATGGTTGTATGATGCATTTGCTAAGTGTGTTGATGAAGAAAAGAGATGGGCAGAGTATCTGTTCAGAGATGGTAGTATGATAGGATTAAATGAAAAACTATTGTCACAATATGTTGAATGGATTGCTAACAAAAGAATGAAAGCGATTGGATTAAAACCACAGTATGATATTGCTATGAGAGCAAACCCATTACCTTGGACTACTCATTGGATTAGTTCTAAAGGTCTACAGGTAGCACCACAGGAGACTGAGGTGGAGTCATACATCGTTGGTGGCATCAAACAAGACATGAAAAAGAATTCATTCAGTGGGTTTAAACTTTAATAAACAATTTGGCAAGGGTACAGATCCTTGGTATGCAAAAGCAGAGAGATGGGCAGACAAACAAAAGTTTCCCATCTCTTTCTTGCTGAAAGGATTGATTGCCTACTTGAAAAAGATGTGGATCAATGTTAAGATAGATAATACGATGCGTGATGTTGATCGTCAAGCAAAAAAATTAGTAGAACAATGGGAAGAAAATGACAGAAGAGAACCGATTATCATGGAGAAAGGAGTATTTGGAGATGAAGGCTGGTCTATCGAAATTTCAAATCCAGTTGTTGACAGAGGGTCCTCATCAATTAGCACAAGCATGGTTACTGGGAGCGATGCACAACGACTACAAGAAGATGAAGGGGATAAAGGAACCTCCTAGTCAAGAGACAGGACATCAAACAACATTTAAGGAGTGGAATGATAGACATAATCAATGAAGGTATTGTTTTTAATGTAAGTGAGGATCATAAAGTACAGACAGAACTCTTTGATGACATAGGTGTACTGGTAGTAGATAATTTTTATAAAAACCCAAACTTAATTCGTAAAATTATAGACAATATACCCGCAACAAATCACACTAATAGAGGTGGATATCCTGCAGCAGCAATAAATGTATCATATAATATGCAACCTGTTGCAGAAACATACAGATATTATATACAAACTTACTTTCCTAACTGCCTATCTGATGATTATATTACATCTATAATGAGTCAGGCCAGTTTTATGGTTAATGTAATGCAGAGTGATGGTAATGAATATCTACCACCACATACCGACTGTCCATCAACTACAAATCTAGCAAGTGGTATATTTTTAAATACTCCAGAGGAATGCTCAGGTGGTACATCATTTTTTAAGGATGATAAGTACCTAGGGTATGTTAAAATGAAGTACAATCGTATGATTTTGTATCATCAGAATGTACAACACACTGCATTCATGGACTACAACTCATTTGTAGGTGCTAATTATAGAATTAATCAGATGTTTTTTATCTAAATAATATAGTAGATATTGCCGATGTTATGAAGTTTGATACACTTACATCAACTCTAGAAGAAAAGAAAGGACTCTGGGACAACATGCATGCAAGACGCAAGGCAGGTAAACCCAAGAGAAAACCTGGTGATAAGAACTATCCTAAGACATTAAATGTAGAAGAGACTTGTGGGAAGGGAGAATATTTCTGCAACGATGATCAGAAGTGCAAACCAATACCAGAAGGAACTAAGGTCAAGAGTAATGGTGAGTTAGTATCAGAGGGTGAAGCATGGACAAGAAAGGAAGGACAGAATAAAGAAGGTGGTTTAAATGAGAAAGGGAGAAAATCATATGAGAGAGCAAATCCTGGTTCTGATTTAAAAGCACCTAGTAAAAAGAAAGGTAATAAAAGAAGAGCATCATTCTGTGCAAGAATGAAAGGTATGAGAAAGAGACAGAAACCATCTAACAATACAGGTGAAGATAGACTATCTAAGTCTCTTAGAGCATGGAACTGTTCTTACGAGTGGGAACTAGATCTACTAGAAGATGCAAAGATGGGTAAGCAATCTGATGATAAACTTGCTGCAGCACATAAGAAGTTTAGTGGCATGGATCAATCTTCTCCTGCTAATAAATTCATGTTAAAAAGAATTAGTAAAGAGATGGATAGGAGAAAGAAAATGAATGAGCATCATCAAAAGGATGAGGATGGTAAAGTTATAGAGCATGAAGATACTCCTGACATGGAGGTCATTAACCCTAAGCAACCTTGGGATAAACTAGAGGAAGCAAAGGTTGATATGAAGACTCCAGACTATAAGAGAGCAACCGTTAGAGATAAGAGATATGGCAATCCACATGGATCACATGAACTAGGTGGTGGTATCAGAAAAGATAGAAGAGCAGATCACGAAGCAAGGAGAGGTGTTAAGAAGGAAGAGATTGAGATGACTCGTAAAGCATACAACAAACTTCACAAGGATTTTAAGAGTGATGATCCTAAGAATCCTAGAACTACAAAGTATGTTAAAGGAAAGG
>OCZA010000088.1_pt1 | contig 30138 bp, 47 predicted proteins | sample 1539021 | NCBI WGS metagenome assembly OCZA01 (sample SAMEA2619376, study PRJEB22493) | marine metagenome | biome: marine biome (ENVO:00000447); feature: surface water layer (ENVO:00002042); material: "saline water (ENVO:00002010), including plankton (ENVO:xxxxxxxx)" | depth 5 m | reverse complement strand
ATTTTTTACCTGCTTTTGGTTTTTGGGTAGCAATGGCAATAGGCTGTGCTTTTACGGGATCATTAATGTTTGGATTGTACAGATTCTTGTAAACATACAAAAGTTTTATTTGACTCATGCGGAAAGTATAACTTTCTTGCTTTACCTGAATACTCACAACGAGGGAGATAATCGTAGGTAGCAATGTGTTCTGTTTCTATTGATCCATCAGCCATGGCTGTCACAAGTATTAATAACCATTCTTTCATTAGGAGATTTTATATATTGTTTTCTGTAGGTACAATCGAACTATTACCAAATAGATCAACTGCTTTCCAAGATGAATATATTTTCCAACCTGCTATTTTAGGGTCCGCATCTTCCATAGCCAACTTAAAAACTTTATCAGATGCAATTTTGGCTTCTTTGATTAACTCTTTGTCTTCTTTGTCTTTCATTTTCCAACGATATTGCCTAATGCTTTTATATAGTAAATCGTGGATTATTGCCGCCCTAGCAACATCAAATGGTGCTATTGCCCACCACAAAGCTCTTGGCACAGATGCTAGATCTGTTACAAATCCTGTAGGTACTTTGATAGTTTCTGTTTTATTAGTGTCTCTTTTAACCTTTACACCAACACCTTTTAATGCTTTGATGTCTTCTACTGATAGATCTTTTGTTGTGTATGATAAATCTCTGCCCAAAATCCACTTACGTGGTGGATTAAATTCTGCCATAATCTTGGCGTTAAACTGTCCCATGTTAAACTTTCCCCTTTGTCATTGTTTAAATATTTATCTTAAGCATAGCTAAATACGTAGTAAGGAACAACAGAATGAAAAAAGTTACTAGAAGTATACTCGACGAACTTAATAACCTTAATCTACACAAGGATAAACAGTCCTTGATTGAAAGCACAGGTAATAATCTAATTCAAAGCACTATTAACCTGTTTAGACAGATAAATGAGCAGTACGATGCTGATACAGCCTTAGAGCTTGAACGTAGGTTTTTAAATAGTGTTAGGACAGGTGATCCGAGAAAGTTCAAAAGAGGAATACTAAAAGTAAAAGAGAGCAAGAAGAATGATACTTAAAGAAGGCGGAAATATATTTAAGGACCAAGACGGTAAACCTACTACAACAAGGATCAGTCGTGATGCTGTAGACCCTACACTAGACTGGGTTGAAAAAATAACTGGCTTATCGCATAAGGATATGAAGCTAGGTAGCACAGGTATCAAAGCATCAAGTGGTGATATTGATGTTGCCGTTGATGCTTCGAAGGTAGACAAAGAAGCTACTTTTCAATTATTAAAAGCATGGGCAGAAAAAAATCACCCTAATGATAATCCACGACAATGGGTAGCAAAGTCAGGCACAAATGTACATTTTAAAACTCCAATTAACGGAAATTCAGCAAATGGTTTTGTCCAAACAGACTTAATGTTTGGAGACCCACAATGGATGAAATTTGCTTTAAAAGGATCAGGAGACGGAACAATATACAAAGGTGCTCACAGAATGATTATGTTGGCAAGTCTAGCTAAAGCACAAGGAATGAAATGGTCTCCTACAAAAGGATTAGTAAATAGAGAAACTAACGAAGTCATTACAAATGATCCAGAAGAGATAGCTAGAAAACTTATTGGACCTACAGCCAACAGACAAGACCTAGATGGCGTAGAAAGTATTAATAAAGCCATTAAGGGTAGAAAAGATTATAACGAACTTATAGCAGACTTCAAGAAAAACATCGAAGCACAAGGATTACCTATGCCTGAATCAAGAAATATTAGAGCTGGTATAATGATAGCAGAAAAAAAGGCAAAAAACCCTTCTCAAGAATTTAAACCTGGACTTATACAAAGAGGTTTTAACACAATAAAAAATACAATTAAAACTTCCAAGGCTGGTTTTGATGCGGGTAGAGCGGCAGGTGGTGGCTTTGGTGCTATGGCTAATGCTTATAAAAAAGCAGGTGGTGGTCAAACAGTTATAGGTGCTGTTGGTGATAAGATTTCGGCTACAGGAGACAAACTTACTGGTAACTTGGTAAAGATGGTTTTAAATCCGCAGATGGACGAACCATTTAAAAAGTTTAAAAACGTTCCCAAGAGTCAGGTAAAGAAATTTACACAAGCAAAGTGGCAGGTATATGATCCGCAGAAACATGATGATGCCTACGATAAACTTGCTAGAGGTCAACAAATGGTAGATCTTTATCGACGTAGTGCTGATGGGAAATCATATGATAAGATTAGTGTACCGACGACTGATAGAAAAAAATACAAGAGTTGGTCTGCTAAGAAGCCTGCTGATGCTAAGGAAAGTAAACTAGAAAGTATCAACGAAGGCGCTAGGATACAACACATAGAAGATTTAGTTTTTTACGAAGGCTCAAGAGGAGCAATGAGGGCATTGGCAAGTTTAAGAAATATGGCAAGCGGAGGACACAAGGACGTAACAATCAAATGGGACGGATCTCCCGCAGTTGTGTTTGGACGTGATGAGAATGGCGAGTTTATACTTACTGACAAGGGAGGCTTTACAGCAACCAAGACAGATGGAAAAGCAAAAAGTCCAGAACAACTTAAAGACATTATGCTTAACCGTGGCGGTGGAAAGAATAAAGATGATCCAGGACGTATAGCCTTTGCTAATAATATGGCTGGTATATTTAAAACTTTTGAAAGAGCTGTACCAAAAGACTTTATTGGTTACTTCAAAGGAGATCTGTTATATTATGATACTCCTAAGGTAGTTGAAAACAACTTTGTGTTTAAACCAAATCCAGGAGGGGTTGAATATGCTGTTGATGTAGCAAGTGATTTAGGGAAACGTATTGCTAGATCTAAAACAGCAGTGGTCATACACCGATTGGTTGATGCTGATGGATCCGAATCACCTTTAAAAGATATAGGAATGTTTTTAGGAAACGACTTATTGGTAGTTCCTCCTATGAGTGTTGAAACTCCACCAGAGGTACCTAACGATGAAATAGAAAGACTAGGACAAATTATAAAAAATGATAGTGCTGACTTGGATAGTTTATTAGATAAGAATAAATTAAGAGAAATGAAGTTAACTAACTTTGATGATATACTTTATAACTATGTAAACCAAAGTGTTGATAGAGGCACATTGGATTCAATCGGTAGAGATTTTATGAGCTGGCTGATGAATCATGAGAAGATTAGTCAAGTTAAAAAAGATAAGATAGCACAATATATCAAACAAAATATGAAAGCATTTAAGAGTCTATGGGACGTAGTAGGTGGCATTATGAAAGTCAAGAATAATATTATCGCTCAACTAGACAATCAAAAGAGTTCTGTAAAGGCAACCACAGCTGGTCAGCCTGGAGGAGAAGGTTATGTCTTAGCACACCCTGGCGGAGACATGAAACTAGTAAATAGAGCAGGGTTTACAGCGGCTAATAGAGCCGTAAAACGATAGGAGCAAACAATGAAGATGACAGAAATGATGGACGGTGATCAATTTCAAGACATGAAGAATGATCTACATCAAGAAGCAATACCTGTAAAAGGTGGTAGTGCTTACGATATGACAGATAGTCAAAAAAAATACGCAGAATTAGGACGTGAAATCAAAGCGGCATTGAGTCCAAGAAGTAGTGACATTAAATGGCCAGATGATCAGGAATGGTTAAATGCTTTAAAGTTTTCAGAAGCCTTAATTGATGCTGATAAAGAGGACAAGATCCCAGACATAATGTCAAAGATCCCAGACGTAACAGCACAACAAGCCCAAGACATTATTGATAAAGTCAAGGCAGGTAACGTTGATGTTACTAAATCTGTGCCAGACCCAGATGGTGACAACGACGGAATAGATAAGTTAGCACAGGCGATTAAAGACGCCTAATGGATTTTATTAAAGAAATACACGAAGCAAGACTCACTAGAGGAAACGGACCACGGTCTCTTACCTATACAGACTGTTGTGAGAGAGCTTACCTAACAATGTTAGTATTGGAAGTCCTAAGAAAGTTTCCAGGTACTACTCCTATCGTACAGCAATACGCAAGGAATACATCAGGATATGATAGTTACAAACATTTTAGATTAAGCGGAACAGATCTTTACAACTTCGTGTATTTCATTACTGGTGACGTAGATGCCACCAAAAAATTAAAAGATCCAGGTGCGGCACAAAAAATGCGAGAACGCACACAATTTCCTACAATGCATTTTAATAGATACATTGAAAGAATTAGATATGGCCGACAACCTATCGTAGATGATCAACAACTTTTTATAAGGTTAGAAGGCGTACTAAGAATAACAAATTCAGATTATAAAATTGTAAGAAGAAATTTATTTTCTTTCAATAGACTTTCAACAAGAGAAAAACAAAGCACTATTACAAGATTGTTATTAGCGGCAAGAGCTAAACTTAGAACAGGTGACGTAATAAGTTATATAGAAGAACTTTCTGCACTTAAAGATTTAGAAATATTTAAGGTAAATGATCCTGAACCAAAAGTAAGTATACCTGACATAGAGGTTACAGGCAAAGACTTAGGTGGATATCGTTATCTTGTTGGTGCTAAGAACTTGTTGTTGACAAAAAAGTTTTTAGAATTAGCAAAAGATAATAAAAGCATACCCGCAAACGTAGTACAAGCATACATACCGGCTATATCAGCAATAGATAACATCGTAAAAGCAGGCCCTGGTTTTGTACAAATGTTAAGAACTCTAGAAAATCGAGCCAAAAAACACCCTAAAAGCTAGTAATTTTCCTACTTTGGTAAATACATATAACAACTTCGTAGAGTAACGAAGTATGTCATTAAGAGAAAATAGGAGAAAACAATGGCAGGAATAACAAAAGTAAACCCAACAGCTACTACATTAGGTTATGAAGTAGTTGGTAAAGACGTACAGTTCTTTACAGTTGATTTCATTAACGCAATCAACGGTTCAGCAGGACCAAACGGCGCACAAAAAGCAGTATTAGACACAATCGCTACTACAGCTACAATTTTGTCAGCAGGTCCATTAGGTAACTCAAACACAGAGCAGACTTTCATGACTGAAGGTACAGACTCAGTGGTTGCGGCTACTTTACAAGCGGCTATCAGAGCATTAGGTACAGTTGACTCAGTTGACTTATCAGGCGCTACTGTAACAGATAAAACACTTGTAATTGCTGTATAATAATAGTAATTAAGTTTTTACTAAAACAATTAAAAGGGCTCATTCACATTGTTTGAGCCCTTTTTTTATGACCGGTAAATAGAGTATGCTCCAAGTATACACATTGATAGACATCACCGAAACAAAGAGCTATAGAAGTGCTGATCAAAAATTAAATCATCAGCAGGCAAACTTTATGACTTTTCTACAGACTTTGATGTTGACCATGAACTTTTTTTATGATAAAGCACCTAGTTTAATTGAGTGCGATGAAAAAAAATTAAAGGAGCTAGGATTTGGTTCAGATTACAAAGGAAGCCATGCCGTGTGGTGCCTAGAAGCGAGGGTTGACGAAGGTAGACAGATACCCGATGTTGAAAGTTTACAAAATGATTTTGATCTAGTGCCTGTGATACCTGGCTTAGATGAGACCATCGAGATAAATAATAATGTATTTAGAGCAAAAGATAATAAGGCAAAGAACATAACATTTATTAGGCAAACATCACATAATCAGGCATAGAATGAAGGCCCCTTCCTCGAGAGAGTACGGAATGGAGAGTAGATTATGGCAAGAGCCACAAAACTAGAGCGTGAGAGCTTAGAAGCACATGTTGATTTATGCGAACAGCGTTACATCAATCTGGAAACACGCTTAGAGAAGATTGAAGTAAAGGTAGAACACATCCATGCTGATATTACCAGCGGTAATAAAGCTATGATGAAAGTCGTTCTTGGTGCTACTGGAACTATCGTAGCAGGTTTACTATCAACCATCGTAGTCCTATTAATATCCTTTAACTAAACCAATAGATAAATACTGTTATGCTAGTAACAGACATCACATCCACGGACCTAAATGAAAAACAAATCTGGGGTAGACGAGGTAAAAAGCTCGTTCGGAAGTACAGATGTATGGCAGGTCGACGTAAAAATAGAATTGTTGCTAACATGTCCCAATGTTTTGCTTCTCCTAACATGAAAGCAAGAATGTCTATGAAGCGAACTAGAGCAAGACTAGGAGCAAGAATAGTCAGAAAAGCACAGAGAACAAAAAGAACCAATCCAGCATCAATAGCACTGAAAAGACTGAACAGGAGAATCAAATGATTATATCTGAGATAGTTGATGAAGGCGCTGTACAGATTTTTGGAAGGAAAAAAGGAAAGGTTGTCCGTAAATATAGATGTACAAGCGGACAGAAAAAAGGCAGAATTGTAGCAAAGCCACAAACCTGTAGTAATCCAATTAGGGTTTCTAGTAGGATAAGTATAAAAAAGGCTAAAGCTAAACGAAGCCCATTAATAAAGGTAAAAACGAGGTTTACAAAAAGAACGAGTCCAACAAGTCAAAGATTACAAAGGCTTAATACGACTAGGTTAAAACCTACAAAACGTTCAGTTAAGAAAACTAGGAGAATGAAATGAAACTTCAAGAAGCGAAACAAATAAAACAAGATGTTAACAGACAAAAACTAAAAGAAATGTTTCCTACAGCAACAGAGGCTCAAATTGAATATGCTGTTTTAAACGAAGTTGATTTTAATAAAGCGGCAGATGTAGTTAAGGGCTTTGGAAACACAGTCAAAAACGTTAGTAAAACTGCTTACAAAGCCGCTAAACCTGTGGTAAAGAAGGTTGGTAAAAAAGTTATTCAAAAAGGTGCTGAACTTGGTAAAAAGGTAGCAACTAAAGGTGCCGAGTTGGCTAAAAAAGGTGGCAAAGAATTAAAAGCCTTTGGTAAAGGTACTGTGGCGGCGACTAAAAATATGGCCAGTGCGGCAAGTGATATGGCAACCGCGGCTCCAGATCTAGCAAAGGCGGCGATAGCACAGAAACAAGCAGATACTAGAGCGGCACAAGGATCAAGATTAGCAGGCGGAACGAGTCAGACTAAGTTTCAACAAGCTACACAAAGAATAGGAGCAGGACAAGGTATAACTGGACAGTTATCACAAGAGTTGGCTCCACATGTAAAAGGATTACAAGCAGTTTTATCTGATCCAATGACAAGAGCTAAATGGAAACAACTTGTAGCCCAAGCACAAAAAAGAATGGCAAAATAAAAAATGCGTTTACACGAATTTAAAGTTGATGAAAGACAAAAAGCCAGAGAGATGTATCCACATCTGACTGAAGAACAGTTAGATGAAATACTTCCTGCACTAGGAGCAATAGGAGCAGGCGCACTTGGTGCGGCAAAGGTAGCAGGGACGGCAATAGCAACCGGAGCAAGACTAGCAGGCACAGGACTTGCCAAGGCGGCAGGTGCCGCTGGTAGACTAGGAGCAAAGATGGGAGCTTCAGCTTTGAAGACAGCTGGAAAAGCAGTTAAGACAGGTGCTTCTAAATTAGCTACAGGCACAGCTAAAGTCGCGGCAAATACCACAAAAAATATAGCAAAAGCAGGACAAGATATTGCGACTAATATTAGTAGTCAAGCCGCAGATAAAATGTTAAAAGTAGGATCACAACTTCCTGTCGGTGGACAAAATGTCAAAGTAGATAAGGTTCAAGGAGATGAGGTAACCTTTGCTGATCCTAAGAAACCAAATGCTCCAAAAACTGTAATAAAGAAAAACGATCCTATTGTTAAATCCGCATTAAGCAGTTTGATTCCAAGATGAAAATAAACGAATTATTAACAAGTTTCGAAATACAAAGAAGCAACGAAGAAAAGAGTGTTTTAGATAAATGCTCAGCAACACCAATACCATTACGCAATTTCACTGAGAGAGATAGATTCATATTAGACGGCCTAATACGTAAAGCATTAGTAAGTAAAATAATAGAAGATGATGGATCAGTATTGGTAATTGTGAATGAACTATAACAAAACCTACGTAAAACAATTAGATGAAATTATAAGTGCTGGCTTAAAAGAGCTACCTATTCCCTATGAAAAAGGGAACAGTATAAGAATCAAACACATGGTTATACGTAAACATAGTAATGGCTATAGAGTATTTGATTGTAGGTGTAATAAGCACATAGAAACAGTATTTTCTAAAACGGCGGCAGTTGCTATTGCTAAAGGCCTTGCTGTGGATAAGAATTATCGTATACAACACATAATCGCATTAGATCATGACGTGTGTAAGAACTACAATGATGCTTTATTTGCTAAAAGATCGATGAAAAATGCCGAAAATGAAGAGTCTAGTACTACTGCTGAGATTAAATATGATATTGCTGTAGACAGAGCTTGGTCCTGTTTAGACCAATTAGAAAAGTTAATCTTTGATAAATAAATACGTAGTTGCAATACAAGGAATAAAACATGCTTATAAACGAGTTTTCAAAACCAATAACAGCTAAATCTTTAAACGAGAATCTAGCACAAAGATTTGGACAAAAAATAGATGTATCTAAGTTCACACGTGAGCAACTCGAAGATGCCCGAAACAAACTTAGAACACAATTATCACAGATTGAAACAAATGAGAGTTTTGAATCTGTCAATAATGATTCATATCAAAAAAGTAAATTATTTCTTGATGTAATTAACCAAGCTATTGACGAAATGGATAGCTCAAGCGAAGAAAAACCTGAAACAGATGAAAAAATAGTTGAAGGCGCAGAAGAACAATCAGCACTTGTTATGGCCGCAAAGGACATGGTAGACAGAGTGACAGGCTGGATGGAAGACACAGCAGAAATGCAAACTGAATCTATGCTTGAAATAGGCGACAAGATCAGAGACGAATATGGCATTGACAAATCCGAAGAGTTCATTAACACAGTTAAACCGGCACTCGAAGGATTGTTTACTTCATTGGAAAGCACTAGAGACTCCTTGACAGGTGGCGTAGCTATCTTGACTGGAGAAGGCGCACCAACAACAATGGGCGATGAAGTTCCTGCGGAGGAGCCAGAAATGGAACCTACAGTTGATGATGAAGCAGGAGCAGAAGCAGAAGACCCAGTAGGCGATGAGTTTGGAGCATCAGGCCCAGCATCAGGAGAAGATGAAGAGGCGGATAGGGCCAAACGAGAAAGTGTAGAATTAAGCAAAAGATTAGGTCTGCTTTTAGCGGATTCAAAAAAAAAGGCTATAGGTTAAGGGAAGACGTAAAAGATAACCTTACCCAGATATTACACCTCAAACACAAAGAAGGCGCAACCAGTTTAAGCTGGGACGACCTAAACAAATTCCTAGATAACGCAGGCAGTGAGCATTACGACAGAGAAAGTTTTGTCAAGGCTTACAATAATGATCCCAGAGTACAAGAATTAATAGCAAGTTTCGACGAAAATGGCGTGGTGCTCAAAGGGGGCGAAGCACCACAGTCAGAACCCGAAAATGATACTGTAGACCAAATGGCTTCAAGAGCCGCAAAATCAGCTTTAAAATAATACTTGACAAATCAGATAAATTAGTGTAGTATCTGTATAGAGACAATATAATGAGCGATAAAACTAAAGAAGAAATAGTAGAAAATATTAACTTCATTGTAGAAAAACATATCCAACCAGCAGTTGAGATGCACGGTGGTGTAGTCAAGTTAGAAGAATTTGATATGGAAACAGGTGATGCCCTTATGTTACTATCTGGAGCATGTTCTGGATGTGCTAGTAGCAGTATTACTTTGAAACTAGGTGTTGAAAATATGTTGAAACATTACATACCCGAAGTAAAAAAAGTGACTGGAATGGACGACCCAAACTCTACAGTGGATCCTTATTATGTTTAGAAGTAGGAACATAAATGGCCCTGATAAACAAAGTAAATGATATAGAATTATATGTTGTACCCAATCAACAATGGATTGTATCAGCACATTACCCTAATTACAAAGACTTAGAAAAGTTTTTTGATTTTACTAACGAAGACATTAGTAAAGGATCTTGTACTGTGAGTGGCATACAAAGACCTATTAGGAACGAAGAATGGGAAAAGGAAAGACAAGATTATAAAGATTGGTTCCTTGATATATTTAAACAAGTTCAAGTACCAATCAAAAAGATTACAGACAGAGAAACACAACAAGAACACAAGGCATGGACTATCAACTATTTTCCCGGAGGCTGGCAAGCTGGACATTTTCATTCAACCCATAAATTTGATCAAAGCAATAAAAGATTTGCTTCAAGTGTAATGTTCTTTGACGAACTTAAACCAAAAAAGAAAAACCCATTTAACGGTTGCCTATCAACAGTATTACAAAATCCAGATGGGTATTCATACGATCATAAGTTTCATCCTACACCCGGTATGGTAGTTGTAATGGACGATAGAGTATGGCATGGAGCATATCCATGTGAAGATAATCGTAGATGTTTTGTGTGGGATTTTGATATTGAATGAAAATAAGATATTACAAAGAACTATCAGGATTAAGATGGATAGGATTCGCTCTTGCTATGATTGGAGCATTTATTTTATCAAACGCCAATGTAGATACACAATGGATGGGCTGGGCAATAGCAACCATGTCATGTTCAATTTGGGTTTACATGGGAATTAAAGACGGAGACATTCCAAGAGCCCTAATGGAATTTTTTTATCTATGTCTAGCACTTAGGGCAATTTATAACTGGATCATATAATGACATTAATAAAAAACAAGTACGACTATAAAGAAATTAAAAAAGCAAGTGTTGAAGGTAAAAGACTTTACGCCTGCCCAGATGGAAACTCTGTCGCAAGTGTAACTACAATTTTAGATGCTACTAAAGATAAAACACATCTAATAGCTTGGCGGAAACGTGTAGGAGAACAAAAAGCAAAAGAGGTTGTAACAGAAGCATCTGGAGTTGGTACAAGGATGCACAAGTATTTAGAAGATTATGTTGAGTCAGGAACATGGGGTGAACCAGGTTCAAATCCTTATGCTAAACAGGCCCATAATATGGCAAAACAAATAAAAGATAATGTTATGAATGATGTAGAGATATGGGGTAGTGAAGTACAGCTATATCACCCAAAGATTTATGCTGGCACTACTGACTTAGTCGGTACATACAAAGGACAGCCAGCAATAATGGATTTCAAACAAACTAACAAACCTAAAAAAGAAGAATGGGTTGAAGATTATTATCTACAATTGACAGCCTATGCTTTAGCACATAATGAATTGTATGATACAAATATTAAAGAAGGACATGTTTTCATGTGTTCTAGAGATCTACAGTACCAACAATTTGATTTACTGCCTGATGACTTTGCTAAATGGGAGTCAAAATGGTGGGATAGAGTTTATAAGTATTACGACAAATACGCATAAATACTATTGAATTGAGGAGTATATAGTGGCAGTCGTACAGATATCCAGAATACAAGTTAGAAGAGGGCAGAAGAACCAAGGTTCTGGTGTACCGCAATTATCCGGTGGTGAACTGGGTTGGGCAGTAGATTCAAGAGAACTTTACATAGGAAATGGCTCAGTTGCTGAAGGATCACCAGCAGTTGGTAATACTAAAATTATTACTGAGCATGATGATCTCTTTACATTAGCTAATACATACACATATTTAGGAGGACAGACTGTTACAACAGGACTTACTTCTACATCACCTATTAAAAGAACTTTACAACAAAGGCTAGATGAACTTGTTTCAGTCAAATCTTTTGGAGCACCAGGTGATGGATCAGATCAAACAATAGCAATACAACGTGCGATTGATCAATTATATATAAACACTTCTACAAAAGGCACAGAAGAAAGTAGAGCAACACTTTACTTTCCTGCGGGAGTTTATAAAATTACAGCTACAATTTATATTCCACCTTTTGCTTCTATTGTTGGAGCAGGTAAAGATAAAACAAAATTTAATGTAACAAACAATGTTATTGTTTTTCAAACAGTAAATGAATCAAGCACACCTGGTTCGTATGCTGATGATAGTTCAAGCACTACAGTTAATCAACCTAGACAAATTGTAATGAAAGACTTTACAGTAGCTACAACACAAACTACACAACCTGTACTTAAATTACAAAGTTGTAAAATGAGTAATTTTGAAAACATAAGAATTACAGGTCCATGGACTACAGGAACTGCTATTACTAGAGCCAATGCTGGACTTGAACTTAGTTCTTTAAGTAGTATTGTTTGTACCCAAGAGAATAAATTTGATCATGTATCTGTTAATGGAATGAGTGTAGGAATTGTAAGCGATGATGATGTATATAATAACCATTTTCATTGCTGTTATTTTACAAACCTAGGACAAGGTGTTCAGTTTGGACAAAATACAACACTAGGCTCACAAGGACAGGTAACAGGTCCAGGTAAGAACAAATTTGGATTTAGTGAATTTAAAAACATAGACAGAGAAGCGATTGCTATACAAAATGGTACTAATAACTTTAGTACGCATAATAATTTTGAAAGTGTAGGTAACGTAGGAGGAACAGAAGGAAATGCTCTTTATAGTGTTATTGACTTTGTTGTTCCTGGTAATTCTTCAGTTGAAGATTCATTTACAAGGACAGCAGATCTTTCTTATGGACAAACATTTATTACTAATAAACCATATATTTCTGAAATCAAAGGATATGTGAACGCAACATTAGGCGGACACCATTCTTTGGAAGTATCAGAAACTTCAAGCTACACATACTTTTTCAGGCTACCAGGCGACTATACTAGAACTTATGAAGTAGATTATTTTTATAACAGCACATTGGTAAACGCACAACGAAGTGGAAAGATGACATTCCAACTAGATCAATCTACTAGTTCCGTCAACTTTATAGATGATTACGATTACCAAGGCGACAGTAACTACGAAACAGCTTTGAAGTTTCAAGCTAGTTTGGTAAACACGGATGGTATATCTTCGGTTGACACAATCGTGGTTTCTGTGTTAAACTCAGTTACAAATGACACAGGAAAATTTACATTTAAGATCAAAGTATTGGGATAAATGCTAGGTAACAAGCTAGAAGATAAAATCAAAGTCTGGAAAAATCTAAGAAACAAATTAGAAGATCACCCAAGGCCGTTTGATGCGTTGGTACAGTTCTGTAACAAGTTACATGTATCAGCAAAGAAAACCAATGCCTGGGATCCAAAAGCAAAGATTGAACCTTGGCACTTGATTGAGAAAAATGAATTTTCTGAGTATGAAATCGCACAACTAATGGCATATACTTTACAGTTAACTGATAGGTTTAGTAGTGCGGACATTGAGATACATATCAGTAAGGATACACAAAAAGACAATTTGGTGTACCTTGTATATCTAGACAAAGGAATAATTTTGGGATACTACAACGAAGCAATTACTGTTGATGAACTTCCGAAACACGTTGTCTCACAAAAGGTATACAAGTTGCCACCGCTCCACTAAATATTTTTTATTATGAAGGAAGTATAATGAAGGAAGATATACATATCATTAAAAGAGACGGGAAAGAAGAGCCGTTAGATATACAAAAAATACACAAAGTAGTAAACTTTGCCTGTGAAGGACTAACAGGAGTTTCAAGTAGTTTAATACAAATGAATGCCGGCATACAATTTGCTACAGGCATGGCTTCAAGATCAGTACAAGACTTGTTGATTAGATCAGCTAACGATCTTATATCGTTAGAAGCACCAAACTATCAATATGCCGCGGCACGGTTATTGTTGTACGGAATTTACAAAGATGTATTTGGAGGTTTTGAAAAGATCTCCTTACATGAAATGATTAAGAAAAACATTGAAAGAAATGTTTACGACTCAGCTATCCTTGATATGTATACCGAAGACGAATTTGCTAAAATGGAGAAGTATATCTATCATAATAGAGATGAGAATTTTACCTATGCTGGACTGAGACAGATCGTAGATAAGTATCTGTGTCAGGATAGAAGCAGTGGAGAAATTTACGAGTCACCACAACACATGTATATGATGATCGCCGCTACACTATTTGCTAGATATCCTAAAGAAGATAGATTGCACTATGTAAGGAGATATTATGATGCGACCTCACTTTTTAAAATTAATATCCCAACGCCAGTCATGGCCGGTGTCAGAACGCCTATTAGACAGTTTGCTTCGTGTGTCCTTGTTGACAGTGACGATACCCTTGATAGTATCTTCGCAAGTGATATGTCGATTGGTAGATACACGGCACAAAGAGCAGGTATCGGAATCAACGCAGGACGTATCAGAGGAATCAACTCTAAAATAAGGGGTGGAGAAGTAGCACATACAGGTGTTGTCCCGTTCCTTAAAAAGTTTGAAGCAACTGTAAGATGTTGTACACAAAATGGTGTACGTGGCGGAAGTGCTACAACACACTTTCCTTTTTGGCATCAAGAGATAGAAGATATCCTTGTGCTTAAGAACAACAAAGGTACAGAGGACAATAGAGTTCGTAAGCTAGACTATTCAATACAACTGAATAAAACTATGTATGAAAGGTTGTTGTCCCAGGGCGATATAACTCTTTTCTCGCCACATGATGTGCCAGGATTGTATGAAGCATACTTTGGAGACGCTGACGAATTTAAAATTTTATATGAAAAATATGAGAAAAGCACAAAGATAAAAAAGAAAAAAGTAAGTGCCATGGATTTGTTTTCAGCTTTGGTTAAAGAACGTGCTGAAACTGGTAGAATTTATATTATGAATGTTGATCATGCGAACGTACATAGTTCCTTTAAGGATACTGTTTATATGAGCAACCTATGCCAGGAAATTACATTACCAACTAAACCTTTAAACCATATAGATGACGAAGAAGGTGAAATAGCACTTTGTATTTTGTCTGCTATTAACATTGGTATCATTAAAGATTTAGAAGACTTAGAAGAACTTTGTGATCTAGCAGTAAGAGCCTTAGACGAAATTATAGATTATCAAAAATATCCTATCAAAGCCGCCGAAATAAGCACTAAGGCAAGGCGTTCATTAGGCATAGGGTACATAGGGTTAGCACACTACCTAGCAAAGAATGGTTGTAAGTATTCTGATAAGAAAGCACTTACTAAGGTACATGAGTTAACAGAAGCTTTTCAATATTATCTATTGGTAGCAAGTAATAAACTTGCTCAAGAAAAAGGGCAATGTGATTATTATGACCGCACAAAATATAGTGACGGAATACTCCCAATAGACACTTATAAAAAGGAGTTAGACGAGATATGTTCTATAAAATTAAAATATGATTGGGATACTCTTCGCACAGACATTAAACAGCACGGTCTTAGGCACAGCACATTGTCCGCACAGATGCCTTCGGAGAGCAGTTCCGTTGTGTCGAACGCAACAAATGGAATTGAGCCTCCTAGAGGATTCTTGTCCGTTAAGAAGTCAAAAAAAGGGCCTCTTAAGCAGATTGTTCCGCAGTATCAAACGTTAAAGAATAACTACACGTTGTTGTGGGATATGCCTAGCAATGATGGATATATAAATATCGTAGCAGTAATGCAAAAGTTCTTCGATCAAGCAATTAGTGGTAATTGGAGTTATAATCCTACACACTTTGATAATAATGAAGTTCCGATGAGTGTAATGCTTAAAGACTTGTTAAATACATACAAGTACGGTTGGAAAACTTCTTATTATCAGAACACTTATGATTATAAAACTGATGGCGATGTTGAAGAACCTCAACATAACTTAGGCTGGCACGATAACGTAAAAGAGAATCCAGTTGAAAGAACAGAATTTAACGGTACCGATGAGGAGTATGAAGAATATTGTGACAGTTGTGCTATTTAAAGATTGACTTATGAGTCTTATGATAGTATAATAGTTACACACAAAGAGGAAAATAAAAATGGCAAAAACAGTATTCAATAAAGATAAAGTAGATTTTACAAAGCAGACAATGTTCTTTGGTCCTGACCAGAACACACAGAGATATGACGTATTTAAATTTCCGGAGTTTGATAAACTTAACCAAACAATGTTGGGTTACTTTTGGAGACCTGAAGAAGTTAGTTTACAAAAAGACAGAGCAGACTTCGCTAATTTTAGACCAGAGCAACGACACATTTTTACTGCTAATCTAAAATATCAAACACTTTTGGATAGTGTTCAAGGAAGAGGACCTAGCTTGGCTTTCTTACCTTATGTATCTTTGCCTGAACTAGAAGGTTGTATTGTAACGTGGGACTTTTTTGAAACAATACATTCACGTTCGTATACACACATTATTAAAAATGTTTATCCAGATCCTAGTGAAGTATTTGATACAATCTTAGATGATAAAGAAATTTTAAGAAGAGCTGAATCTGTAACTAAAAATTATGATGGATTTACTTTAGCCGCAGACGATTGGTTCCATCGTAAACAGGGAACTATGTATGATGTAAAGAAGAAATTATTTTTAGCAATGATGAATGTAAATATTTTAGAAGGATTGCGTTTTTACGTATCGTTCGCATGTACATTTTCATTTGCTGAATCCAAGAACATGGAAGGTTCTGCTAAGATTGTATCATTAGTAGCAAGAGATGAAGCAACACATTTGAATCTATCAACTCATGTTCTGAAACATTGGATCAAAGGAAATGATGATCCAGACTTTAAAAAAATTGCTCGCGAATGCGAAGATGAAGTGCTTGATATGTGGCGTACCTGTGTAAATGAAGAAAAAGCCTGGGCAAATTATCTTTTCAAGGACGGAGCAATAATTGGTTTGAACGAAGAACTTTTACATCACTATGTTGAGTTTATTGCTAACAAGAGATTGAAAGCACTTGGTTATAAAACAATTTACGATCGTCCACTTAATAATAACCCATTACCTTGGACACAACATTGGCTTTCAAGCTCAGGACTTCAAGTAGCACCACAGGAAACAGAAGTAGAAAGTTATATCATTGGTGGTATTAAACAAGACGTAGACAAGGATGTACTTAAAGGCTTCAAATTATGATGAAAGCAACAATCTATAGTAAAACACATTGCCCTAGCTGTTTAAAAGCAAAGGCAGAGTTTAAGAAATTGGGCGTCCAATATGAAGAAAAGTTAATTGGTTCGGACATTGCTCCACCAGAACTTTTCGCTCTTTTCGAAGAAAAAGGGTTAGCACAGCCAAGAACTGCTCCGCAAATCTTTATAGGTGATACTTATATAGGAGGATACGAAGCACTGATGTCGTATATTGAAGACACAGGCTTTAACGGAACAGGAGAGTCAGTAGGCTAATGTTAATTGAAAAACCATATGGTATTGGAGATACCGTGACGTTCAAAACTGGTGCTGGTGAAGAAGTAGTAGCTAGAATCACAGAAGTGAAAGACGATTCTATAAAGGTTAAGAAACCTATGGTATTGACTATGACGGAGAAAGGAATCGGTATGGTTCCTTATGCACTTACAGTTAGTATGGATACAGAGATGCTTATAAATTTAAGTAATGTTGTATTCATTGCTAAGACAAGTCCAACAACCTCAAAGCAATATGTAGAATCAACAACAGGACTAAAAGTAGTCAACTAAAGGAGATAATATGTCAGACATACACGAACAAATTAAGGCTCATTACGAAGCATACTTGGCAGAAGCAGAGTCTTTTGATACAAAAGGTGTGAAGGCCGCGGCCGCTAGAGCAAGAAAAGCTCTTGGCGAAATGGGCAAATTGGCAAAAGCTCGAAGAGCTGAGATCCAAGATAAAAAGAACAATATGTAAATAAATATAGTTAAGGAGGAGAAATCCTCCTTAATCTTAGAAGGGCAAACTATGACACAACAAGGTAAGCTGAAATGGTACAATCATGTCAAAGGGTATGGCTTCATTTCAAGAGAAGAAGACCAGAAAGACCTCTTTTGTCACGTGTCTGAATTTAGAAAGTCAGGCATTAAGAAAGTTAAAGAAGGTATGATTATTGAATACGAACTTTCAGACCACAATGGCAAACCAGTAGCAGTCGATATTAAAGTAGTCCACATTCCAGAATAGGAGATCTATATGGCGGAAGCCATGTTATTATTCATGCTAGTTGTAAAACATGCTCTAGCTGATCTGGTGCTACAAAGTAGACTTATTTCTGGAGACAAAAGTAATCTAAAAAGTTCAAAGGGATACATACACGCAGGAGACCACGCGGTTTGTACCTTTATAGTCTTGCTGTTTTTTACATCCTTCCAAAATTCTGTTCTGATAGCAATGCTAGACTATGTTCTACATTTCATCATTGATTTTACAAAAACAAAACTTATGCGATATTATGATATCGAAACAAACTCCAAAAAGTTTTGGATATTCCAAGGCGTTGATCAAATCGCCCATTATACTTGTTACTTTATTTACGTTCTTCTCTTGACAAACCTATTATAGTATGCTATAAATACACTACAACGTTGAAGCAATTCAAACGCTGAACAGGACCTGGGGGCAGTACCCAGCAGGTCCACCATAAACACATTTTTATAACGGGAGTGTGCTTATGATGGGCCTGAAATAGGATCGACTGGCAGTCAATAGAGTTCGTGGAGTTGTCCGGATCTAAGCTCGGTTAACGCGAAGACACGTTATAGATGCAAACGATAATGTATCAAACGTATTTTCTTTCGTAGATTTTTCTAATGCGAGAAAGTACGTGAATGAGGATTTTGCCTTAGCGGCATAATCACTCGGGGTTGGCAACTTACCTAGCAACAGAAAAGTTGTGTCTTTATGGGAGCTGGTATGAACATTGGCGTAAGAGGAAGTAAACTAGCAATTGATTATGCTAAAAAAGTCGAAGCACATTGTTTCAAAAGTTTCCAAACCAATCTTGTAAAAATTAAAACAGACGGCGACATATTTGAAAACAAAAGTATCCAAGACATTGGAGGCAAGGGTGTATTTGTTTCTGCTATAGAACAACAACTATTAGATAAAAAAATAGATGTAGCAGTACATTCATTCAAAGATCTGCCAGCAGTAATGGATGATAGGCTAGAAATTTCTGCTGTGTTAAAAAGGAACGATCCTAGAGATTGTTATATAGGCACACTCTTTCCGCATGCGAAAGTAGGGACAGGTTCACCTAGACGAATAGCACAACTTAAAGAAAACTTTAATGTAGAATTTGAGATATTACCTATACGGGGTAATATTGATACAAGGATTAAAAAACTAGAACAAGGCAAGTATGATGCTATTATATTAGCCGTAGCAGGACTAGAGGCCCTAAATTTAGATCATAAGATAAAAAAGATATTTCCTTTCAGTAAAATGTTACCATGCGTAGGACAGGGTGTGATAGCAATACAAACTAGAAAAGGATCAAGCCATAGCGATGTTGCGAAACTAAATAATCATTGGAATACGTACTATTCTGTAATGGCTGAAAGAGCAATGCTCCAAGAGATAGATGGAGACTGCCATACCGCGGTAGGTGCTATTTCTACTCTAGTTGGCGACTGTCTAAATTTAAAAGCGATAAATTATAATACAGGAAAACAGTTTGAATCAACAAGCAAACTTTTAGAGTATAAACTATTAGGTGAGGAAGTAGGTAAAAATATAAAGTGAATAAAAAATTTATTAATGCTTGTAACCGGAAAAAGCAGAAGGTCCCTCCTATATGGTTTATGAGACAAGCAGGTAGATACCACTCACACTATAGAGATCTTAAAACCCGTAGCACATTTGAATTGTTATGTAAGACTCCTGAACTTGCTGGAGAAGTAGCATTAGGACCTATTCTTGAATTTGATTATGATGTTGCTATTTTGTTCTCTGATATCTTGTTTCCTCTTGAAGGATTAGGCTTACCGTTAAGATTTGATCCAGGACCAAAGTTTCAATTTAATTTAAGCAAGGACAATCTTAAGGACTTACAAGACATAGAAAAAGCATATCATTTTATGTCCTTTCAAAAAGATGCTTTACTTACAACTAGAGCTATGTTACCCAAAGATAAAAGTTTAATAGGTTTTGTAGGCGGACCTTGGACATTAATGAATTATGCTTGTGGTAATTCCCGTGTATCTGATAAATTTAAATTAGACTACATGACAAATACGTTAATACCTTTACTCAAAATGAATATAGAATTACAAATTAATGCTGGTGCTGAAAAAGTTATGATATTTGATAGTGGCTTACAGAACATGTCAACTAAATTTTTTAACCAAAAATATTCTCCTTTATTGATGTCAATGGCCATGCCACAAACTGCTTACTATAGCAGACACCTGCCCAGAAAATGTATCAATAAAGTGTTAGAGGGAGACTGGGGTGGCATTGGCATAGATAGTAAAGTTAATATAATAGACTGTTTAGAAATTGTTGATAACGGTTTTGTACAGGGTAACTTTGATGAACGTAAAATGTTATTACCAAAATATAAGTTTATGTACGAGATAGAAAAGTATTGTGACGATATACGTAAATCAGAAGTAGATACTAGCGGATGGGTTTGTGGATTGGGACATGGAATAGATAAGGAAACTCCAGAAGAACATGTTCATTTGTTTATTGAAACTGTACGAAACAGATTTTCATAGTTTATTTTTTTTCTTCTTCATGCCCATGTAATGCTCAGATGGTTCGTAATCCCATCTCTTACCGTGATGCCCACGTATATCAGCATACCACATTCTCATTCGGACAATGAATTTTCTTATTCCAAGACTCACTTAGATGCTCCTATATGGTTTAGGAATACCGTCCTCGCCTAGTATCATTTCACCTGTATCAGAATATGAACCGCACATACGTCCGTTTGATCCAGGACCATAATAACGTGTAGGTTTTACTTCAATTTCCTCACCGTTTCGCATAGCAGTTTTTTTATGGTTAATAGATATTATACCTCTTTGTTTTATTCCTGCCATCTTATTTTCCTATCTTTTTGAATCTACCTATAGGCAACTTAATTTTCTTTGTCATATCTTTGCCTTTTTTGCCGATCCAACTTACAACAGTTTCCGTAGCTTTAGCTCCGCTTTGAAAAGATTTTACAGCCTTCTTCCAACCAAGAGCTGTAACTTCTTTTGTTTCTTCCCCATCAGTGAATTTAAATACACGTTTTTTGGACATAGTATTTCCTTTTGGGTTTATTTATATGTATTTAATAAATATACGTATATAATATGGTTGAGGGAGAATAAAATGTACGAGTATAAATGCAAAATACTTAGAGTGGTAGATGGAGATACAGTTGATATTGATATTGACTTAGGGTTTGGAATGTGGATGCATAAGGAACGTGTTCGTATGATGGGCATAGATACTCCGGAATCAAGAACAAGAGATAAAATTGAAAAGAAATTTGGCTTAGCATCAAAGGCAAGACTAAAGGAATTACTACCGATTGGATCAATACAACATTTAAAAACAGAAATTGATAGGAGCGGAGAAGATGCTAGAGGTAAGTTCGGACGTATACTTGGAGACTTTCTTATTGAAGGAAATGCTGTAACCGAGCAAATGATTACAGAAGGTTATGCTGTTGCCTATCACGGCCAGAACAAAGACGAAGTAGAACAAGCTCACTTAAATAATAGAGAGAAACTTATTAAAGAAGGAAAAGTGATCCTATGATAAACGGAATAACATATATTTTATTAGCAACATTATTTTATACCGCCACACCAGACATTAAAGAAAATCTATACAGTTGGCAACTGAACTTCAGTAGTTACGAAAAATGTACAACATTTTTTGATCAATTTGGAGATAAACTTTTGAACGGTGTAATGGACCATGGTAAAAAGAAATATGGCAAAGATGTTGGAGTAGAATATATGTCATGTGCTATGGTAAGGGTTGATCCACAAGCATTAATCAATGGATTCACAGAGCCTGAAATTTTAGGGCAGAAAGTGGTTTACCAACAATGAAATTTTTAATAGTAGCAATAATGGCTTTGACTTATACAAACGGTGATAGAAATATCTTTGTGTTTACTCATACAGACTTTGATACATCACAAAAATGTGTCCAATATGTACAACAAAATTCACAAGGTTTGATGTATAAATTAAGAGCCGAATTTCCAAATGACAAATTGGATAGGATTATGTGTGTTCCAGAAGAAAACGTTGAGAAGATTTTGGAACAATCTAAACCAATAATTGACGAAGGTCAAAAAATCTAACCAAAACAGTTGACAGATGTTGCACTTTATTATATAGTGTAACTATGTTTATAAAAGATAAACTTAAAACAACTAGAGCTCTTCTGAGCTCTATTTTTAATAAAGGAGGCCCAATGATGGCAACTAAATCAATAAACAAAGGTTCAACTTACTACAGAGTAGGTTCACAAAACCAACAAATCCTAGCAAACTACTGGGGTACTGGAAAAACTTTCACACTAGAAGGTTTGAAAGATAAATTAGACATAGCATCTCCAGGTGCTAGAATCTCTGAATTAAGAGATAATGGTTTCAACGTAAAAGCTAAACCACAAAACGGTGGAGCGGTTGGAAGACCAGTTCTTGAATACCAAATTTCAAGAAGAAGAACTTTTGCGTAATTAACCAAAAGAACTTGACATCTGCGCCTGTTAATGTTATTATTATATAATATTAATAGGCAGGAGCAGGCGCGATGACAATGCATTTACAAAGAGGACTTACGACTCTTAATACAAAAAAACGTAAGGCATCTAAAAGAAAGCCAGACAGTTATTATATGGATGGCTGGCGTAAACAAAATAAATTTTACAAACAAAAAAATCTTCCTACAATGTCATTAGAAGAATATATTGATTATATTCATGGGGTGTACAAGCCTAAGGTAGAACCACGTGCGGTTTCAGTTCCTTGGCATCATACAGATTCTAATTACAGAAGAGATACATCAGACGTTCCTAGCCATAGTTCAGGACACGGAATAGGTACTGCTACTAAAAAGCCAGCAATGGAATATACTGGTGAACGAAGACTAGTTGGCATTGCTATGATGCACAAAAGTAATTTGGTTCCAGTATTTGCTGATGACGATGATAAAAATGGATCAAAACAAGCAACAGAGATAGCACAGATGAGGAGAAACTAATGTTGGAGTATTGCAATTCTATTAGAGTATTTAAATATTATATGAAACTAATATCTAAATTCTTACTTACATTAAGTTTAATCTTTGTAACCATTCCTATGTCATTTGCTTCTGCTATTACATTACAGAACGCAGTTGAGGGAGAGCTTTATTCTAACTCATCTCATCCTGAATTATACTGTATGGCTATGAATATTTACTTTGAAGCTAAATCAGAACCAAAGGCAGGCCAATATGCCGTTGCTGATGTTACTTTAAATCGTGTAAATGACAGTAGATATCCTAATTCTATCTGTGAAGTGGTATTACAAGGACCTACTCGTGAAAGTTGGAAAACACGAAAAGACGAAACACTGACTAACGAAGAAAGGAAGTTTTACCCTGTGAAACATAGATGCCAATTTTCTTGGTACTGTGACGGTAAAGCTGATACTGTAAAGGACGGTGATGCTTGGCGTAAAGCCCAAGAGTATGCTTATCGGATTGTAGTAGAAGGAAAATACAGAGGTATTACTGAAGGTTCAACTCACTACCACGCCACTTATGTAAGTCCTAAGTGGGCACCGCAACTGGATTTGGTAGGAAGAGTAGGAAGGCATATATTTTATAGATGGCCATAAAACTTTGGAAAAAGATTCCTCAACGAATTAGATCAATATTTTTATTAACCTGCTTTTGGTTTTTTAGTGTCACCGTGGCTTACATGGTTGGCACTTCACAGCCTAATAAATGGGTTGTTGCTGAAATCACAAAAACAGTACAAAACAAAGTTCAATCAGAATGGAAAGAATACGGATTCTTTGAACCTGAGATGAGTTATAATAGCAACATAACTTTTATTAAAGCAGTAACAAAATGTATCGACTACGTAAACTTAACTACGCCGGTTGAACAACGTGTACCAAGAGAAATAATTGTCGCTATGGCTGTGATTGAAACAGGATATGGTACAAGTAGATTTGCTATCAAAGGTAACAATCTATTTGGTATAAGAACGTGGAGCAAAGATGTTGCCCAACTGAAACCAAAAGACAATCCCGACGTGGAATGGGGAGTGAAACAATACATAACCAAATGCCAATCTGTAAAAGATATGGTTTCTATTATAAACAGATTACCTGTATATGCGGATTTTAGGGATCTAAGAGAGCAACAATTAAACACAGGTGACAAAGATATCATTGCTCTAGTGCCTCTTTTAAGTGAATGGAGCACCAATCCAAACTACACAAATCTAATAATTTCAAAGATTAACAAGGTTCAAAACATTTTGGCAAAAAAAGTTTCCAAATAGTCTTGACTTTTGCACTTTATTATCGTATAATGTAATTAATAATGTAACTCGTTCACAACGAACGTAATGAAATGGAGGCTTTTATGAAAGGCATTTTAAAATTAGGCGCATTAGTAACAGTAGTAGGTATGCTTCAAGCATGTTCAGGTATGGTTACAATCGCTGAACGTGAAGACTATGCTCAACCGAAATGGTACGCCAACTGTGTTGAGAGTGGAACCACTGGCTGGTTCTGGTGGAAAGAAGAATATGCTTATGCCTGTGGAGCAGGTGTTAGTGTTTTCGCACAAGCGGCTGAAGAGCAAATGTATGCTATCGCAATGAATAACTTTGCTAAAAGAATTAACAGTGAAGTAAACTCTAATACAAATCTAAAATTTATCGATAATAACGGAAAAGAATCTAGAGCAACAAGCACTACGATTTCTTATGTAGTTAAAGATACAACTATTAGAGAGCATATCGCTAAAGAAACAGGTACTTTTAAATACCAAGGTAAGATGTTTACCTTTGTAAAACTGAGGATGCCAAAGAACGTTTTTGACGAACTCATCCAGGAGGCAAAAAGTGCGAAAGTTTCCGTGGCAACTAATTAATCCGGTAATTATCGCGGGAGCAGTCATGGCTTTGAGTGCCTGCTCTTCGCACAATAAACCTGTCATGTCACAGTTTCAGCCACAGTACTGTCATCAGACTACAACCATTAACACAAATAATGGACAGACTGTAAACAGTAAAGGCTTAACAGAATGTACAGACAATCCAAAGAATAAACACTTCTTAGCTTACAGTGGTATTGCTAAGACATGTAGGGAGCATTTTTATGAAATTTGGCTTAACGGAAAGGCAGTTAAACAACGTGGCTTTGTGTGTCAAAAACTCGACGGTAGTTGGGAAATCGTTAATCATCCTTATAACTAGTTTGTTTTTAACGGCTTGTGGTGCTACATCGCAACAGTTTAGTACAACTAGTGTAAGCACAGGAGCAAGTACGGCTCAATACTATCATTCTAAAAATAGTATGTTGGGTCTTGGATTAAATTACTTTAAATGGACCTATCATATGATGGAACCGTATGATAGGGAACAACAACAACATGCGATATTTTTCGCACTTAATAATCTACAAAACGGACAAACGACACGTTGGTACAATGGAAATACTGGGGCTAAAGGCGCCGTACAGGTAGCTATGACATATCCACAAGGAAGTGGTTACTGTAGGGTCCTAATGAGTCAAATCTATTACAAGAACAAGCAAAGAGACTTCAAAGAGACTGCTTGTATTAACAGTATTGATAACACCTGGCGTTTCGTCCGATAAATATTTAATTAGTAAAGGACGATTATGGCATTAGGTATATTAGTATTATTATCTGCTTTAAGTATTTCAGCAGTAGCAATTTATTATAGTATAGCAGGTCTCGTAGCAATATTTGCCGCGGCCGCGATTCCCATTATGGTAATGGGAACTGTACTAGAAGTAGGAAAACTTGTAACCGCAGTTTGGTTACACAAATATTGGGGTAAGGCCGTATGGTGGCTGAAAACTTATTTAAGTGTGGCCGTGGTCGTCCTTATGTTTATCACAAGTATGGGTATCTTCGGATATCTTTCCAAAGCACACATTGAACAAACATCTGCTAGTATAGAATCTACAGAAAAGATTAATCAGATCGACACAGAGATTGCCCGTTACACAAACATTGTAACAAGATCTGAAACTAAAATAGATAAGGCAGAAAATGCTGGTGCTAATAAAAATGACACTATCCAAGATCAGATAGATAGAGAACAAAAACGTATTGATACAGCCTATACAAGAATACAGCCTCTTGTAGATAAGCAAGAGCTGATAATAGAAAAGGAAATGGATAGGAAAGATAATAAAATTAAGCCTTATCTTGCCCAGGTATCTAGCATAGATGCTGACTTAGAAACACTTACAAACTTATTAAACAGACGTGACAATGAAAGTATTAGACGTTTACAAAGTATAGTAGGAACACGTATTGACGGTACCTACGGTAGTAGAACTGCTAAACAAGTAGAAAACTATAGAGATGGACTATTAGCAAAACGTGAAAGTATATTAGAAACTATATTACAAATAGAAGATAAAGAATCATCCTTAGTAATTGCGGCTAATGAAGAGATAAAACGACTTAGAGGAATAGCAGAACAGGAAATAGCAGATTCAAATAAAGTAATTAATAAACTCAGATCAGAAATCGGCACAGTTGTAACTGATAACAGTACTGAATTAGTCCAAGGCGAATTGTTAAAGATCAAAAATGCTAATAATGAAATAGAATTACTAACTGAAGAGAAGTACAAGCTAGAAGCAGAGTATAGAAAATTAGAAGCTGAAGTAGGTCCTATCAAATACATTGCTGAATTCGTTTACGGTGAAGAAGCAGATAGAGACTTGCTTGAAGAAGCAGTACGATGGGTAATTATTTTAATTATATTTGTATTTGACCCATTGGCTGTCTTACTATTAATAGCTAGTCAGTATACCTTTGACTTTGCTAACCCTAAACGCAGGGGGTTGGCCTGGCGTGAATATGAACAAGCTAGGGCTAAAAAAATTATGGAGAACATAGATGATAAATCAGATACTGACAATACAATTACAGAACCTGAAGATGATGGACAAGATCCTAGGGACGAAAAGCGAGACGACCTACAAGAAATTAATGTGGGAAGTGATGAACGAGATAGAGAGACCACTGATGAGCCAAGTGTTCAGCCAGGGGAGACAGTGGAGGAAACTAAAGAACAGGTTTCTGACAATAAATTAGATAACACTGAAGAGTGGCAAGAGCTTTACGATGATGTCGAAAAAAAAGATTCCGAGTCATCGGAAGAGTCAAAAACCGATTTAGATAGTTGGAACGAATGGGTAGAGGCCGCAAATAAAGAAGCAGAAAAAGAAGTAGAAAAAGAACCAGAAGTTATAACAGGTATCGGGGCAGTTAAAGGTACTTTCAAACAAGCAGAAGTAGAAAAACAAAAACAAGAAGAAGTAAAAGATTTAGGTGAAGATATTACTCCCGAACAGATATCTGAAAGATCTTCTCTTGTACAAAAGTATGATCAAGATAGTGTATGGTCTGAAGCGAAAAGAGTATGGAAATCTAAGCATCCAGATCAAAATATAAAAGATTGGAAACATGCTTATATTTCAGGCAGGATACATGAACTACCATGGCAACAATACTTAGACTATAAAGATCAAGAAGTACAAAAAGCACTTGAAAGTCGTATTAAACCAGATCTCACAGAAGTTATTAATCCAGATGGGTACGAACAAAATGCTGAACAAAGTGAAAAGTCAGTATGGAACAAGATACGTGACAAGGACAAATAAGTATTAGGATGACTGATACTCTTATTAATTTAATTACATACCCTGACAAACTTTTTAATGATAACAAAAGTATAATTTTGGTTAATCCAAGTGATATGCTAAAAGAGCATTTCAATTTATTAGCCAAAGATTTAAAAAGTCCAATTAACGTATATCTTTATGAAAACAACGAAACTGAGATAGAATGGCTTCTAGATGTTTGCCAAAATGTAGATAATATTATACTAGATATTGATAATACCAAAATACAACAGTGGGTAATTGGTTACATACTTAATTTTAGCAAAACTTTTTACTTGACAAACCAGGTGGGTATGCCTTATAATATAATTAATTCAAATAGAATATATGAGTTCAAACAATTTATGGAAGGAGTAAATTATTTTGAGGTACAATAAATTTAATCGAAGGCACGACAAGAATAAAGAAAAAGAAATTGGAAGTGGCATCTACGTAGAAGTTAGAGGTGGCGATGCTACAAAAGCAATTAGGATTTTCAAGAAGAAAGTTCAAGACGCAGGGATTATACAAGAGTATAGAGAAAGACAATACTATGTCAAGCCAAGCGAAAAGAAAAGAAAAGCCAAACAAGCAGGTAGAAAACGTTGGCTTAAGAAACAAGAAAAAAATTTAGTAGATAGAGGTTTCTAAATGCCCCTAAAGGCTGAAGCATGGTTTCCTAGTCTAATCTGGTCTGGGTTGCTAGACAACACACACAACGATAAAATTAAAGATTTTGCTTATGAAAGAAAAAAGCAAGATAAAGGTGTAGAACTATCTAATTATATAGGGTGGCAAAGCACGTCAATTAGACAAGGTGACGATGACACATTTGATAGACTTGTTGAATCTATAACTTCTAACATAGAAGATTGTAGAAATTTAGTTGAACTTCCTGAATTACAACTTTACAATATTTGGATTAATATTAATACTCCTGGAGCATATAACGCCTTACATAATCATCCAGGAAGTGTTTTAAGCGGTGTTTACTATGTAGAAAGCACAGAAGAGCAGGGTAACATATTCTTTGAAAGAGGCGATAATGCTGAATATTTTTTACCACCTGTACAACAAACTAATTATTTTAACGGAACTGCTACATCCTATAAAGCTATATCAGGTGCTATGTATGTATTTCCTAGTTGGTTAAAACATAGTGTACAACCTAATAAAACAGATAAAGATAGAATATCAATATCATTTAACTACGGAGTGAAGAAATGAGAATCGAACAGGATATTAAACTAGACTACCAAGATGTGCTTTTTAAGCCTAAAAGATCTACTTTAACATCTAGGAAAGATGTAGACCTAACAAGAACATTCAAATTTTATAATAGTGGCAAAGAATGGACTGGTGTTCCTATCATGTCAAGTAACATGGATGGTGTAGGAACATTTTCTATGGCAAAGATTTTACAAGAAAAGAAAATGATCACTGTGTTAAGAAAACATTATACATTAGATGATTGGAAAACTGCTATAGGTGATGGAGTGAAAATGAAGTACCTAGCTGTCTGTACAGGTACAGGAGTAATATGGGATAAAGATGCTTTGGATTATAACACTATGAAACAAGTGTTGGAAAAATATCCAGACATCCCTTTTATTTGTGTAGATGTAGCAAACGGTTATCACGAGAACTACGGTGACTTCATTGAAAAACTAAGGTACGAATATCAGGATAAAACTATCATAGCAGGTAATGTTATTACTGGGGAAATGACTGAAGAATTAATCTTAAGAGGAGCCGACGTAGTTAAGTGTGGAATTGGTCCTGGATCAGTATGTACTACACGATTAATGACAGGTGTTGGAGTTCCGCAACTATCAGGCATCATTGAATGTGCTGATGCGGCCAATGGCGTTGGAGGACACATTATTGCTGACGGAGGTTGTGTACATCCAGGAGATGTTGCTAAAGCCTTTGGAGCAGGTGCTCACTTTGTAATGCTTGGCGGTATGTTAGCAGGACACGATGAGAGCGAAGGTGAAGTAATTAATGGCAAAGTACAATTTTACGGAATGAGTTCAAATGCGGCTATGACGAAGCATGGCTCACGTAAAGATGGTTACCGTGGAGCAGAAGGCAAGGTGGTTGAACTTCCTTATAAAGGTGCGGTAAACGACACAGTAACAGAAATATTAGGCGGTGTACGTTCCGCGGCTACATATATTGGTGCTAAACGTATTAAAGACATGCCAAAATGTACTACCTTTGTACGTGTCAATAATGTAGTAAACAAGGTTTATACTCCGTTTGAAGCATAAAATGGTAAAAAAATCACTTGACTTTTAGCCGTATTATGCTTATATTAATACTAGTATGATAAATACTATTGTTGAAGATATGCCAGGGTTGGGTATTTTTAACAAGGGCACGAGCCCAAATAACGTTAACTTGCTTATATAAGGAGAAAACAATGACAAGAGTAAC
>OCZA010000087.1_pt1 | contig 30170 bp, 31 predicted proteins | sample 1539021 | NCBI WGS metagenome assembly OCZA01 (sample SAMEA2619376, study PRJEB22493) | marine metagenome | biome: marine biome (ENVO:00000447); feature: surface water layer (ENVO:00002042); material: "saline water (ENVO:00002010), including plankton (ENVO:xxxxxxxx)" | depth 5 m | reverse complement strand
ATAATAGAAAAAATCACATAGTTTTAACTGGAAGAGGAGCTTCCGAATCAATCATTAATCAAGCTGATCTGGTAACAGAGATGAAATTAATTAGGCATCCTTTTAAAGAACAAGGAATAAAAGCTCAAGAGTGTGTGGAGTTTTAGAATTTCAAAGAAACTTTATTTGTTTTTCTGTTTTTCGATTGAGAATTGTTTAAAGACGCAAGCATTATCATCCTAAAAAAGAAATTCTGTATATTTACTTGCTAAGGTCTTAAAAGTATGATTATTGAATGACTTACAAAAGAGTACTTTTAAAGCTTAGTGGTGAAGCACTAATGGGAGATAAACCGTACGGTATAGACCCTGCGATAGTGCAATCAATAGCAGAAGATGTTGAGAGCGTAATCGCAAATAAAGTTCAACTTGCAATAGTTGTTGGGGGCGGCAACATATTTAGAGGACTAAAAGGTTCTGCTGATGGTATGGACAGAGCTACAGCTGATTATGTCGGAATGTTAGCAACAGTGATGAATGCTATTTCCCTTCAAGATGGATTAGAGAGAGTTGGGGTTGAAACTAGAGTACAAACAGCGATAGAGATGCAAGAAATTGCTGAACCTTATATTAGAAGAAGAGCAATGAGACATTTAGAGAAAGGAAGAGTTGTAGTTTTTGGAGGTGGTTGTGGAAATCCATTTTTCACTACAGATACTACTGCTGCTTTGAGAGCCGCCGAAATAAATGCTGAAGTTGTTATGAAGGCGACAAAAGTTGACGGGGTTTATGATCGTGATCCTAATAAATTTAAAGAAGCAAAAAAGTATTCTTCTCTAACTTATCAACAGGTTCTTAGTGATGAAATCGCTGTAATGGATAGTACTGCTATTGCTCTATGCAAAGATAATAATATTCCAATTATGGTTTTTGATATTTTTAAAAAAGGTAATATCTCCAGAGCTGTTGCCGGAGAGTCTATAGGCTCTTTAATAAGTTAAAACTTATTTAAGTTAATTATTTCTAATTATGAAAGAACAAGAAATTCAATCGAGTATGAACAAAAGTGTTGAAGCCACTCAAAGAAACTTTAATACTATTAGGACGGGTAGGGCTAACGCATCATTATTAGACAGAATAAGTGTTGAATATTATGGAGCGGAAACCCCCATCAAATCACTTGCCTCAATATCAACTATCGATTCACAAACAATTTCAATACAACCATTTGATATTTCTTCCCTACAAACTATTGAAAAAGCAATCTCAGTTAGTGATTTAGGTATCACCCCCAACAATGATGGGAAGGTGATAAGAATAAATGTCCCACCATTAACTGAAGAAAGAAGAAAAGAGTTTTGCAAGTTAGCTTCTAAATATGCAGAGGAAGGTAAAGTAGCGCTAAGAAATATTAGAAGGGATGCTGTTGACAAAGAGAAAAAAGATGAGAAGGAAGGTTTAATATCAAAAGATGTATCAAGAGATAATCAATTAGAAATACAAAAATTTACTGACAAATATATTTCTTTAATAGAAACTAAATTATCTGAAAAGGAGAAAGAAATTCTAAAAGTTTGAAGGAATTCGACATTATAATTATTGGAGGAGGTCTCTCAGGATCTTCTACAGCACTTAACTTATCAAAAAAAGGCTATTCAGTTTTAATTATAGAGAAGGAGGCATCAGGAAATATAAAGCCCTGCGCAGGAGGGATGGCATCCTCAATGAAAAAATATCTCCCATTAGATTTCGATGAATCAATAGAATCTAAAATCAGGAATGTTGAATTCAGATGGGAGTCATCTGATAATGTTGTTGCCGACCTTAGTGGTGAATCACCTTTTTGGATAATTAGAAGAGAAAAATTAGATAAATTATTACTTGATGAAGCTATAAAATATGGCGGTGAGATACTAAGACCAGTACAGGTCGAAAAAATAACGCAGCAAAATAAGACTTGGATAATAAAATGCAGCAATAAAGTTACATATAAATCTAAATTTCTTGTTATTGCCGACGGTTCACAATCTAAATGGGCTGGATATTTCAACTTAGGTCCAAGAAAGCCAAAATTTGCCAATACTATCGCCTTGAGGTTAAAAGGATTAGGGAATATTCCTAAAGATTCAGTTAGATTTGAGTTTGGATTTGTTAAGTATGGATTTGCTTGGGCATTTCCATTAAAAGACAGTGTCAATATTGGCTTAGGCACTTTTATAAATAATAAACTTCTAGAAAATAAAGACCTCAATAATAAAGTAATAAAAAGTTTCGGATTTGAAGATTTATCTTTTAAGGTGGTTCATAAAAAACTAAGAATTTGGAATGGTCTAAACAAGCTCAATGGAGATAGGGTAATTGCGGTGGGGGATGCGGCCTCACTTTGCGATCCGTTTTTGGCCGAAGGTATTAGACCTTCTTTAATTAGTAGTTATTTTGCTGCAGAAAGTATTGACGAGTGTTTGTCCAGAAATAATAATGATTTAAATAATTATTCAACAAACATTAATAATGAATGGGGGAAATCCATGGCATGGGGAAAGAGAATTGCTCAAATCTTTTATAGATTTCCAAGAACTGGCTATCAATTAGGTGTCAAAAGGAAAACAGCCCCTCAACGTATTGCTCAAATATTATCTGGTCAAATGAATTATGAAGACATCGCGATGAGAGTTATCAAGAGACTTCTAACCAAAAGCAAAGATTAATTTTATGTTTTAATAAAAATTAAATCTGAGTTGTCGAAATTAATTTTTGATTATTAATTTCTGAAAGTCTTTTTAATAACAACTCTTCTAATTCTTCTATTGCTTTGCTGAAGCCTGTTATTCCTTCACTAAGCTTTTCACTTGCCATTTGATCCTCTAACATACTTAATCTAAAGTCTCTCTCATCAAATTTATAATCAATAGAACTATGGGATTGAGTATCTTCATCTAATTTTTTAATTAATTCCCCTTCCTCTCTATTAAGTTCGTCTAAAAATTTTGGAGCAATAGTTAGAAGGTCACATCCTGCTAATTCTTTTATTTCATCTACATTTCTAAAGCTTGCACCCATTACTTCAGTTTTAAATCCTTTTTCTTTAAAATAATTGTAGATTTTGGTTACTGATATAACACCTGGATCTTCACACCCTGCAAAGTTATCTTTACCAGTTTTTGCTTTATGCCAATCCAATATTCGCCCTACGAAAGGCGAGATTAAGGTTATTTTTGCATTAGCACAGGCTACAGCTTGGCAGAAGTTAAAAAGTAAAGTTAAATTGCATTTAATACCTTCTTTTTCTAAAATTTCAGCTGCCTTAATTCCTTCCCAAGTTGAAGCGATCTTAATCAAAATTCTTTCTTTATCTATTCCAAAACTTTTATAGTGGTTTATTAACTTTCTCGCTTTTCTAACTGTTGCTTCAGTATCAAAACTCAATCTTGCATCAACTTCTGTAGATACTCTTCCAGAAATAAGATTAAGAATCTCCTTGCCAAAAAATACTGAAACCTGATCTATAGTCTCTTTAATTAATTCACTTTCAGAAAAGCCAACAGGTAGGGATTTTCTTGAGCTTTCCAAAGCTTGATCGATTAATTTTATGTAATCAGGATTCTTAGCCGCAGCCAATATTAGTGATGGATTAGTAGTGGCATCTCTAGGTTGAAACTTTTTAATCGCATCTAAATCTCCAGTATCAGCGACAACAACAGTAATAGAAGATAATTGTTCTAAAATTGATTTCATTTTTAGATAACCATATATTTTTATACGATAGCTTCAATTTCAAATGAAATCATTAAATAATGAACTAATTAACTAAAAACCAGAATAATTTCATGGTTTTTTAACAATTTTCCTGTTTTCTTCAATTTGGGGCGGTATTTTTTCAATAACAATTAAACTTTCGATAATTTCTTTTGCAATTGGCACTGCAACCGTTGAACCATAAGCGTATGCCTTTGAAGGTTCGTCAATAACAACAAGGACAACATACTTTGGATTATTAACAGGAAAAGAAGCTACAAAACTACAAACCTTTTTACTAGTATACCTTCCATTAACTGCCTTTTGAGAAGTTCCAGTTTTCCCTCCAATTCTGTATCCGTCAATTTTCGCTCCTTTTCCACTGCCATTATCAACAACACTTTCCATCCATTTAAGAACGGTTTTTGATACCTCGTTAGAAAAGATTTCTTTTGGAGAATAGTTTTTAAGGTGAGCTTTAAAATTTAAAGTAACATGAGGAATTATTTCACTTCCCCCATTAGCTAGAACAGCGTGAAGTTGAGCTAATTTTAAAGGAGAAATAGAAAATCCCTTTCCAAAAGATGCTACTGCTGGCTCAATTGACTGACTAACAAATATATCTTTTGACTTTAATTGACCAGCTGTAGATTCAAATAAATCTGTCTCCAAACGTTTATTAATCCCTAATTTATTTAGCCAATTCCAATAAGTTTTAGGCGGCAAATTTTGCATTATTTTTACCATCCCCACATTACTTGAAACTTGTAAAACTTTTGGATAATCAATATAGCCATTCCCTTTTTTATCCCAATTTGAAAGGCTCCATCCTCCAACATTAACCTTCCCACTATCTTCAACTAAACCATCTTTTTGGATTACTTTTTCTTCTAATGCTAAGGCTAGATTTATTGGTTTAAAAGTTGAACCAGGCTCGAATAAATCTTGAGAATACCAACCTCGAAAGACTTCGGAATCATAATCCCAATATTTATTTGGATCATAAGATGGTATTGATGCTAGTGATAAGATCTCTCCATTATTTACATTCATTACTATTGCGAAGCCTTTCTTTGCGTTCCACTTCACTACATGTTTACTTAAAGCTTTAAAAGTAGCTTTCTGTAATCTTGAATCTATTGTCAAACCTAAACTCTTGTAGTCACTAATGAAATCTCTTGGTCCCGAATTATCTGGGAGAGGTGTTCCATCTCCTCCTTTCTTAATCAAATTACTTTTGTTAAGTACTTTGATTTGATTATCTAAATGCAGCTCTAAACCAGCTGAACCTTTATTCTCATAATTAACAAAACCAATAAGATTTGAATACAAATTACGTTGAGGATAATATCTTTGAGAATATTTAACGAGATCCAAACCACTAATATGAAGGTTTTTGATCTTTTTTGCTTGATTCTCTGTTATTTCATCCAGCAATTCAATTCCTAACATTTTATTTTCAAACTTTGATAGAAGAAATTCATCTTTTACATTTAAAATTGGCGTCAATTTATTAACCACTTCATCAATAGTTCTTACTCTATTAGTTGAATCTCCAGGGAAGTTAAAGTATTTGGGATGAGCCCATAATCTGTAGAGAGGTTTATCATAAGCAATTAATCTATTATTTCTATCTACTATTGATCTTCTCTTATTTAAAGAACTAATCTTGGTGAATTGTATTAATCTCGCTTTTTTTTGTAAATCAGAGGCACTAAAAACTTGTAAATTTACAAGCCTTCCAAATAGTCCAAAAATCAATAATAAACAAAATATATAAGTAACCTTAAACCTTCGATGTTTGAGAGGTACTAAATGAACAATTTTCTTACTTCTTTTCATTAATATCCTTTTTGATATTTACTATCTTTTAATCCATCTTTAATAAATTTAATTTTTTTATTTAAATAATTATTTTTATTCGGTGTAATTTGCTTATCAAGATAAATTAAATCTTTTGGAGTTGCTTTTTTAAAAGTATTAAGGGACTCAATTTCATTAATATAAAATTCTTCAGTCTTAGAAATATAGTCAATAAGATTATTATTATTTGCTCTTGTTTTTAATAAATTTTTATAAATACTTGTCCATTTTCTTTGACTATTAAAAGAAAGAAAAGATAAAATAAAAATCAAAATTAATAAAGATATATTTACGCTATCAAATATTCTATGAATAAATTTTAAATTAAATAATTTTATTTTTTTAGAAGTTATTTTATTAGCATCGTAAAGGTTATTTTTTAAAGAATTTTCATTCTTATTTATATTCATTTCTTAGTATTAATGGAAATATAAAAAGTGTTATAAATCAAATAAACATTTTTTTAATTTATTCGCAAGCAATATAGCTAAATCTTTATGTTCTCAACAGAAACAAATTCAAAAAGGTCATCCCATTCCATAAAGAATGCATAATCACAGAAGAGGATAATCTTCCTGATATAAGTCTAGTAGTTCCCAGCCCTATACCCAAGGTAAACAATGGGATCATTTCACCGATACTCAAATGCGCCAGAGCAAAAATAAAAGCAGAAATTGTGATACCTAAAATTATTCCAAATTCTCTTGATAAAATTGGTAGTAAAACGCCTCTAAAAATAACCTCCTCAAATATTGGAGCTAAAAATGTAGTTGTTAAAAATAAAAGTACAAATGAAACATAATTATTACTATTTAAAACGATCTCAAGTAAAGGATTACTCCCATTTTGATTATCAACTAAAAGATTCATAATTAATGACACCAGCAAAACAAAAGGAATTATCATTAAAAATCCCTTGAATCCCTGAAAAAAAGAATCTTTTATCGGTAAGAAATTGAATTGAAAATAATCTTTTTTTAAAATAATTTTTTTTTCAAAAGATTTTATTTGATAATAAATTATCAATAGTGGGGGTATTGCCATAAATAAATAGCCAAAAAATATTTTTAATGATTGTGTCAATTCGATTGATAAATTAGAGGCCACTGATTCAACTAAGGTGATTGAAAATAATGGCGAAATAACTTCTCCTAAAACCACAAATCCTCCTGATATCAACAAAACCATATCTAACAAATCTAAATCTAAGGGTTTAAATTCTTTCCATTCAATTTTTCTTGAAGCTAAAACACTCCATAATGTCCTTAGAACTAGTAAAGAGCCAAGGACTATTGTTAAAAGAGGTAATAATCTAATAGCTATTATTTTTAAAAACATTTTTTTTGAAAGTGTATCTGTTATTAATTGACTCTCATCAAAAGAAAATCTTTTGCTCAACAAATGGTACAGAAATCTATCCTCTTTAAATAAATCTAGTAAATTATCATTAGGCTTATATGAATTATCTAGATTACTTTTACTTAAATTTTCTACTACCAATTTATAATTTTTATTATCAAAGTTATTAGGGTACTCTTTTTTAATATTTATCTCATTGTTCGTGTAAGAAATTAGCCAAATCAATTGATTCCTTTCTGTTAATTCATCAAAAGAAATCTCAGAAAGAGAATTATTAATATCCTCAATTGGATCATTAATAATAAGAAGGTTTCTTAAATTAATTGGTATTGCAGGCAAAGCTAATTCCGCAATTTCTTTTTCTTTTTGACTAATATCAAAGCTAACCGATGGTCGACTGAGACTATCTCGAAGCCCTTGTTGCCACACAAAAAAAGTTATGATTAGAGAAATAAAAGCTATAAATAGTTTTGTCTTAGAAATATTTTTATTCATGTAATTAATAATAAAATATAAAACTTAATTTAGTTTTCATTGAAATTCCTAATAATCATATACCTATTTTTATCACGCCATGAGATGATAAAAATACTATAATTTAAAATTTATATAATGAGCATTAGATTAGTTTTAGTAAGGCATGGGCTTAGCAGTTTTAATGAAAAAGGCTTAGTTCAAGGTAGGACAGATGATTCATATTTAACCGATAAAGGGTACGAACAGGCACTTAAATCGGGAGAGGCATTATCAGGGATTAATTTCGACAAGATATATTCTTCCCCACTTGTAAGAGCAGCAGAGACTGCAAAGACAATTCAGAAAAACTTAAAAGGAGAAAATAATATTATTTACGATAAAAATTTATTAGAGGTTGATCTTGGTTCATGGTCTGGTTTAACTATTAATGAAATAAAAAACAAGTATCCAGAAGACTATCTTCTTTGGAAAAATGATCCTGAAAATTTAACTTTAGAGAGTATTCATAATTCAACGTATCAACCAATTAAAGATTTATATGAGCAGGCAAATGAATTTATTAAAAGTATTTTTAAAATATATTTAGAAAAACAAGAAGCAAATATTTTAATAATTGGTCATAATGCAATCCTAAGATGTTTAATTTTATTATTAATTGGAAAACCTAAAAAAGGTTTTAGAAAAATAAAGTTAGATAATGCCTCTTTTTCAATCCTTAATATTGTGAAGCAAAGAAATTCATATAAAACACAAATTGAATGTTTAAACCAAACTTCTCATCTAGATAAAAGAATTCCTGATCAGATTGGAGACTCAAGAATATTTTTAGTTAGGCATGGTGAAACCAACTGGAATAAAGAGGGTCGATTCCAAGGACAAATAAATATTCCTTTAAATAATAATGGGAAAGATCAGGCGGGAAAGGCCTCTAAATATTTAGAAGAAATTAACTTCAACAAAGCTTTTTCAAGTTCAATGGATAGACCATATGAAACAGCACAAATAATTCTTCAAAACAAGTCAGATTTAGAAATAAAAAAGATTGAAAATTTAGTAGAAATAAGCCATGGATTATGGGAAGGCAAATTAGAAAATGAAATTAAGCAACAATGGCCAGAATTACTTAAAAATTGGCATGAAAAACCTGAAGAAGTGCTAATGCCCGAGGGTGAGAGTATTAAAGAAGTATCTGAAAGATCAGTTAAGGCTTGGGAAGAAATATGTTTAGCTCAAAAGAATAAAGATTTGACCTTGTTAGTCGCACATGATGCAGTAAATAAAACCCTTATTTGTAATTTATTAGGAATTGATTTTTCTAATATCTGGATGATAAAGCAAGGTAATGGAGGTATAACTGTTATTGATCTTTTTAAGGATCCTCAAAAAGATAATGTAATTAGTGCTTTGAATATTACTACACATCTTGGTGGGATACTGGACTCAACAGCATCCGGGGCTCTTTAAAAATGGGGAAAAGCTTTTTTTTTGAAAATATAAATATTTTGATGGGCTCCAATGCGACAGTTATCAAAGATAATTTATTAATTATCGATGGCAAAATAGAAGCATTTGGTAATAAGGCTAAAGAGGAGGCGTTAAAGAAGAATATTAAAATTTCTAAATCTGGTAATAAAATATTGGCTCCAATGCTTGTAGATATTCACTCATTTTTAGAAGATCCCTTAACAGGGGTTGATGATAACCTAGAAAATTTAAAGTTTAGAGCAAAGAAATCAGGTTTTGGTACAATCGCCTTTCTTCCAAATAGTAACAACTGGAGAGATAATCCTGAAAAAATACCCTTTCAGAAAAATTATGATTTTGATTTAAATATTTATTTTTGGGGAAGTTTAAGTTTGGAAGATCAAGGCAAAAAACTATCTCCCCATTGTGAACTTTTGAAATCAGGTTCAATAGGTCTCTCTACTAGCAACTTTTTTGACAACTCAATCATTTTTAAAGGTCTTTCTTTAGACGCAGTGAAGACATCACCAATATTATTTTCGTTAACAAAAAAAAATTCACTACAGAAAGGAATTATAAATAAGGACATAAAAACACTACAATCAGGTTTTTATATTATTGACAATAATAATGAGATTGCAGAAGTTAAAAATATTTTAGGAATCAAGAATATTTTCCCAGATAAAAATATAGTAATTAAAAATATCTCAGATTCAAATTCTCTTAAAGAAATAGAAAAACATGCTATTCCAATTTCAACAACAATAAGTTGGTGGAGCTTAATAGCCGATACAAATAATCTCGAGTTTGATGATCTTGGGTGGAAAGTAGATCCCCCTTTGGGCTCTCAGGAAAATAGAGAATTTTTAATAAAAGGTTTAGAAAATGATTTAATTCAAGCAATTGCAGTGAACTCAAAGGCATTAAGCGATGAAGATACATTTATTCCCATAAATGATAGACCCGCAGGGATAAGCTCTTTTGAATTAGTTTTACCGTTATTGTGGAAAGAATTTGTAGTCAAACGAGATTGGCCAATCCCAATGCTTTGGAAATATTTAAGTTTTAATCCCTCTAATTTATTAGGAATAATGCAAGAGAAATTATCTATCGGCAGTAAAAGATGGCTTATATTTGACCCTGATACAAAATGGATAAATAATCAAATCAATTTAGGTTATGATTCCCCTTCAAATTTCCCCAAGAAAAATAAATTAATCAAAGGGAAAGTGATTCATGTAGGGCTTGATTTTTAAAAAGCCCAAAATTCTTTAAAGGCCAAAACCTAAAATACGCTTTTCCAATTATTTCTTTTTTATGAAGAAATTTACCTCCAGGCCAATATCTTCCATCCCAGCTATTTGATCTATTGTCACCTAAAACCAAAAAATGATCCTTCGGTACTTTCAAACTTTTAAATTCTCCGCAATTATTAAAAAAGGATTCTGAACAGAAATTAATAACATATGGCTCAAAAATCTTTTTATTATTAACTATCACTTCGCCTTTAATATTGACACTAACTAATTCTCCGGGCAATGCTACTACTCTTTTTATATAAGCATCACAAGCCTGATCTCTTAATCCAGGGATGAATGACATTGGAGGAAAACCCATAAAAAAACAATAACTTTTGTTTGGTAATGGGTTAGATCTTGATGCAACAAGTTTTTCATCAAAAGAGAAAGGGGATTTAAAAACAATAATATCTCCTCTTTGAGGTGATGAATTTTTTAAGGAAATTTTTTCAATAATTAATCTATCGTTTATTTGTAATTCAGGAAGCATTGAACCAGAGGGAATGTAACGAGGTTCTGCTAAAAAAGATCTGCAAGAAGAGACAAAAAAAGCTAAGAGAATTAATGGACCCCACTCAAGAAGTATATTTTTTAAAGAGAAATTCATAAAATTTACAAAACCATAAAATTAAATATCTATTTGAGGTTTGCGATATATTCAGACTCATTGAATCCAAGTATTAATTTACTTTCATTAATAATTAAGAATGGTCTTTTGATTAATTTTCCATCATTTGACAATAGTTCAATAATTTTTTTTTTGGTTAAGTCAAGAATATCAATACCGATTGACTTATAACTCTTACCTCTTGTATTAAATATCTTCTTAATGTCTAATGAAAATTGTATTAAAGCCAGTTCCAAAAATTTTTTTGAAGGTGGTTCTTTAACAATATCTATTAATTGATAATTAATATTATTTTGATCAAGCCACTTAGATGCTTTTCTACATGTAGAGCATTTTGGATAGCTATAAAAAATTACTCTTTTCAATTTATTTAACTATTGATGATTTTTTTAAAACTTTAAAGGATTTCTTTTTTTTTGGTGTACATTTTCTTAAAAGTTCTTCAACTACTTCAAAATCTCTCCAACCATCTATTTGAACCGTCCTTCCATCTAAACCTTTGCTTGTTCTAAAAAATTCTGCAACATCTTCTAATTGATTAGGTGCTATTTGATTAATGCTAATTATATTTTCTTGCCTAGGATTAGATATAGGAACACATAAAAGTTTCCCATCATATTGCCCACAGTCATGCATATCTAAGACACCTATAGGTCTTGCTTTTATTAAACAACCTGCGAATGTTGGCTCATCCATGATTACCATTGCATCTAGTGGAGCTCCGTCATCAGCGAGGGTGTTTGGGACAAAGCCATAGTCAAATGGATAGCGTACTGAAGAATGCAAAATCCTATCAAGTGCCATAATTCCAGCTTGAGAACAATATTCATATTTATTCCTGCTACCAGCTGGTATTTCAACAACTAAATTAACTATGCCCTTCATTGGAGATGGAGGTATCAAACTAAGATCCATCTTTTTTAATTAAGTGAAAAGAAGTAATCTCATTTCCTTGAGATAAAGGTCTACCAAGCAAAATACAAATTGAGGGCAATAATATTGTCAGGGAGGCAATTATAATCCCAAGAAACGAAATTGATAAACTCCTCATACTTAAGGGGTCATCATCATCTCTTTCCAATTCACTTGAAATAGTAATAAGAGAAGATTTTTCGCTTAAATTACTTTTGACAAACCGCTTTGAATTTGTGTATCTCAAGAGATTTACTTGTTAAAAGTTGAGTAATAAACTTAACAAAATTATTTTACAATCAAAAAGTACATAAATCAAAATATAGTTTAAAATTAATTTTTTTCTAGCAAAGATCTAATACTTTTTAATTCTTCAAGGATTTGAGAAAGCGTATTTTGTGCAGCTGAAGATGGAGAATTAAAAACTTCGACAGTAACTTCTTTAATTCTTAAAATATCCTTAGCAAATCTTGCAATTTCATTAGGGTGGAAACGTAATGGCTCTTTCTGATCAGTTCTATATTCAGGATTTAATTTTCTCGGGTTAAAGCTAGGATTTAAATTTCTTAGATCTGTATTTGTGTACCTGTAAACAGAAGCTCTTGATCGGTTAAGGAATTTCTGAACTTCATCAATACCAACTAATTCTTCTGAACTAGAAATATTAGAATCTATATTTTCCATAACTTTATTAAAAATGTCATTCAGGTTAATGAATTTACTTAAAAGTTTTAAGTTTTATTATTGCAGAAACTAGCAGAAAGGATAAATCTAAACTACCTGCCTTCAGGGACTCAAGACACTTTAAATTTTTTTTACATCTGAATTGATAAAATTGATTAAATTTATAAGTTTCTTTTATGCGCGTCACTACCTCATTTCCTCTGGTGACGCTTCGCGACACTCCTTCTGAAGCAGAAATTATTTCTCATCAATTACTTTTAAAAGGGGGTTATATTCGCAGAGTTAATAGTGGCATTTATGCATACATGCCAATAATGCTTAGAGTTATCGAAAAAATATCTACCATAATTGAAAAAGAACTTAATAATATTTATTGTTCGAAATTACTTTTACCCCAACTCCACCCAGCAGAATTATGGAAAAAAAGTGAAAGATGGGAAGGTTACACTGCAGGAGAAGGCATAATGTTTAATTTAAAGGATAGACAAGGAAAAGAATTTGGCTTGGCACCTACACATGAAGAAGTCATTACAAGTATTGCATCAGAAATGATAAATTCATATAAACAGCTGCCTTTATGTTTTTACCAAATACAAACAAAATTTAGAGATGAGATAAGACCTAGATTTGGATTAATGAGAAGTAGGGAATTTATAATGAAGGATGCTTATTCTTTTCACTCTTCAAAAGAAGATTTAGCTTCTTTTTACGAAAAAATGGAAAAAGCTTATGAAAATATTTTTAAAAATTGTGGATTAGATACAGTCGGAGTGGATGCCGATAGTGGAGCAATTGGAGGAGCAGCATCTAAAGAGTTTATGGTAACAGCAGATGCAGGGGAAGATTCTATTTTATTTACTGAGAGTGGTTCATATGCGGCCAATATTGAAAAAGCCGTTTCTTTACCATCCAAAGAGATTCCTTTAATAATGTCCCATGAAGAATGGATAGAAACCCCTAATCAAAAATCGATTGTTGATATTTGTCAAAATAATAATTTAGATGCAAGTCAAATAATTAAAGTCGTTATATTCCTTGCAAAATTTGAAGATAAATCTGAAGTCCCAATCCTCGCATGTATTAGAGGAGATCAGAATATTAATGAAGTCAAGCTTTTTAATTTGATCAACAAAAAATATATTTCAAACTTGATTCACCTAAAAATAGTCGAAGACAATGCCATTATTAATAAAAATCTAACTAATTTTCCATTAGGTTTTATTGGGCCAGACATAAATGATGAAACAATAAAAATTAATTCCAGTTGGGATAAAAGTTGGATAAGAATCGCTGACTACTCTGCCAGTAATCTTTCAATTTTTGTGAGTGGTGGTAATAAAGTTGATTTTCATAAAGTATTCCGTGCGTTTTCATTCATTGAGAAAAAGTTTTTAATATCAGATATAAGGAATGCAAAAAAAGGGGATTGCATCAGCCAGGAAAGTAATGAAGAATTAAAAGAAAAAAGAGGTATCGAAATTGGACATATTTTTCAATTAGGCCAAAAATATAGTGAGAAATTAAATGCAAAGTTTTCTGATAAGGATGGTCAATTGAAAAATTTATGGATGGGTTGTTATGGAATAGGCGTAACAAGAATAGCCCAAGCAGCAATTGAACAGAATCATGATGAAAATGGTATTTCTTGGCCAATTCAAATTTCTCCGTTTGAGATTTTAATTATTCCAACTAATTTGAAAGATCCCATTCAAAAAGCACTTACTCAAGAGATTTATGAAGAGTTTAGAAGCAACCAAATCGATGTTCTCCTTGACGACCGAGATGATAGAGCAGGAGTGAAATTTAAAGATGCAGATTTAATTGGAATTCCTTTTCAAATAATTATTGGCAGAGACTCAATTAATAAAGAAGTAGAATTCTTCTCTAGATCAAGCAAAAGTAAAATTAAAATAGCATCTAAAAATTTATTAGAGAAATTTATTTCCGAATCAAAAGTAATGTACAATAAAAATTCTTAAAGCTAAAATTTATTCGGAGTTAAGTTATGTTAGTTAAAAAGATGACTGAATTATTTTCTAGATTTTTTGTAAAAGCAATATCTTTTGCTATTTGTATATCTGTTTTTTTTACACTATTTAATTCTCCATCATATGCAGCAAAGACTTCTATGACAGGTGATTATGCAAAAGACACAATATCAGTTGTTAAAACCCTACAAATTGCAGTTGAAACTCCAAAAGATTCTCCTGATAAGGATGAGGTTAGAGATGAATCACTTGCTCTAATAACTGACTATATTTCTAGATACAGAAACAGAGGCATGGTTAATAAAACTCAATCATTTACAACAATGCAGACAGCGTTAAATGCTATGGCAGGTCATTACAAAAACTTTGCAACTAGGCCTCTACCAGATAAGCTTAAAGAGCGTTTAACTAAAGAATTCACTCTTGCCGAAAAAATGGTTCTCAGAGAAAGTTAATACAAATGATTTACTTTTTTAAAGTTATTCAATAATTTTGAATATATTATATATTCGTACAAAAATAATGCTCTTCTAAAATTGGCTAATGTTGTTGTAATCGGAGCCCAATGGGGTGACGAAGGAAAAGGTAAAATAACCGATTTATTAAGTCGTTCGGCAGATGTTGTTGTTCGTTATCAAGGTGGTGTAAATGCAGGACATACTATAGTTGTCGATGATAAGGTTTTAAAATTACATTTAATTCCATCTGGAATACTTTATGGAGAAACAATTTGCTTAATTGGATCGGGAACAGTTGTAGACCCAAAGATATTACTCAAAGAAATAGATATGTTGATTGATAATGGAATAGATATATCAGGATTAAAAATTTCATCAACCTCACATGTCACCATGCCCTATCATCGTTTATTAGATGAAGCTATGGAAGCTGATAGAGGTTCCAATAAAATTGGAACAACAGGGAGAGGGATTGGCCCAACATATGCTGATAAATCACAAAGAAATGGGATAAGGATAAGAGATTTGCTTAATGAAGATAGATTAAGAGATGTGATTGAGATCCCTCTTAAAGAAAAGAATGGACTTCTAGAAAAAATATATGGCATTGCTCCCCTTAATAAAGATGAAATAATTGAAGAATATCTTGATTATGGACAGAGACTATCAAAGCATGTAGTTGACTGTACAAGAACTATTCATGCTGCTGCAAAAAATAAAAAAAATATTCTTTTTGAAGGGGCACAGGGTACATTACTTGACTTGGATCATGGAACATATCCTTATGTGACCTCATCAAATCCAATATCAGGAGGTGCTTGTATTGGTGCTGGAGTTGGACCAACTTTAATAGACAGGGTAATAGGAGTAGCGAAGGCATACACTACTAGAGTTGGAGAGGGACCATTCCCAACAGAATTACAAGGAAGTATTAACGATCAACTTTGTGATAGAGGGAGTGAATTTGGAACCACAACTGGAAGAAGAAGAAGATGTGGTTGGTTTGATGGAATTATTGGCAAATACGCTGTTTATGTAAATGGTCTTGATTGTTTGGCAGTAACAAAATTAGATGTGCTAGATGAGTTAGATGAAATTCAAGTCTGTATTGCATATGAATTAGATGGTAAAGAAATAGATTATTTCCCCACAAATTCTGATGACCTAAAAAAATGTAAACCAATTTTTAAAAAATTAAAAGGATGGCAATGCTCGACTGCTAATTGCAGAAAACTATCTGATCTGCCTGAAAATGCTATGAATTACCTCAGATTTCTTGCTGAATTAATGGAAGTGCCAATTGCGATTGTTTCATTAGGCGCAAACAGAGATCAAACTATAGTAATTGAAGACCCAATCCATGGTCCTAAAAGAGCTCTTCTAAGATAATCAAGAAATCTGATCTCAATGATAGAAAAAAACAACCTTTTTGATCTAAAAAAAGATATAGACCTTATTGGATTAGGAAATGCAATAGTTGATATTATTGTTAATGTGGATGATGAATTTTTAGAGATAAATACCCTCAAAAAGGGATCTATGAATCTTATCAACTCTAATGAATCTGAAGCTTTATTAAAAAATTGCACAGTAATTAAAAAAATATCAGGGGGGTCGTCTGCTAATACTGTCGTATGCTTGGCTGAATTAGATAATAATGTTCAATTTATTGGAAGAGTAAAGAATGACAATTTTGGAAATTTCTTCTCTACTGATATTAAAAGAAGTAATACTATTTTTAACACCCCGCCAATAGATAAAGGGCCCTCAAGTGCACATTCAATAATTTTTATAACTCCAGATGCTCAAAGAACAATGTGCACATATTTGGGGGCTTCAATTGAATTTGAGCCTAAAGATGTTAATTATAATTTAATAGCAAATAGCAAATATTTATACTTGGAAGGATACTTATGGGATAGTGATTTAGCCAAAAATGCCTTTCTTCAAGCTGCAAAGCTTGCCAAAGAATCCGATACAAAAATAATACTTTCATTATCGGACTCTTTTTGTGTAGATAGGCATCGAGAAAGTTTCTTAGAATTAATTGAAAACTATATTGATATAGTTTTTTGTAATGAATCAGAAGTTTTGAGTCTATTTCAAGAAAATGATTTACAAAGATGCCAAGAATCTATTTCTTCAATATGTGAATTAGTAATAATCACTTTAGGAAGTAAAGGTTCTTTAGTTGTCAATAAAGGCAAGTCTGAAGAAATAAAACCAAAACTATTAGGAAAAATTATTGATACAACCGGCGCAGGAGATCTTTATGCTGGTGGATTTATTCATGGACTAATTAATAATTATTCTTTAAAAAAGTGCGGAGAAATAGGCTCAATATGCGCTGGTCATATAATTACTCAGCTAGGTTCTAGATCTAATATTAATCTTCAAAAGTTATTACGAGCACACTTGATTTGAACAAGATTTATTTACCCAATTAAAATATTTTTTTTCAGAATTAAACTTTTTATAAATAATTTGAGGAACATCATAAGATATCTGCTTTTGTAAGAAAACTACCAAAGCATTTTTCAATTCTGGTTTACTTTTTATTATAATTTCCAACTCATTAACCTCCTCAATTTTTCCTTTCCACTCATAAATGGAATTAATCTCTTTTAATGAGACACACGCTGCAAGCTTTTTTTTGAGTAATAATTTAGCTATTTTTTTAGCTGCTTTTTTATTACATTCAGTTGCTACCAAAAGTAAAACTTTCTTCATCCTAAAGTGATGTTTTTACCAGTTAATTGATTTATCAACTTATCATAATCAAAAAATATAAGCGAGTTTCTAAATTTTAGTTTTGGCCTTTTTACTAAAAATAACTTCATATCACTTTTATAAACAATTTCCTCCCAATTCATTTGTGCATAACTTCCAGAATCTCTGCAAAGTATATAATCTATCTTCCAATGATCACATAGTTTTTTTTCTAAAATGTTTCCTTTGTTTTTACTAGGTTCGAGTATTGCTATGTTTGAATTTTTTATACATGAGGCAAAAGCTTTGGATATGCTTTCATATGTTGGAATTACTCTTGTAAATACATTTGCACCACATTTTAAATAATAACTTGCCGTCTCATTTAGTAATCTAGATCCTATTGCTAAAAGAATATTTTTATTTACTAAAACTTCCTTGTTTATATTTTTTAAATCCTTTATGTAGTTAAAGTTTTTAAATGGTTTTATTTCCGATTTTCTCTCAAAAGCCAAAAGAGGCTTTTTGATTTTTTTACATGCTTCATCTAGATTTTGAGAAATAATTAAAGCAAATGGATGAGTTGCATCTATTACATAATTAATTTTATTTTTTTCAATAAAGTTGATGATTTCACTTGAATCATTTAATTTTCCTGTAATGATGTGTAACTTTGAATTTTCAACGTAAGATTTACTTGCTTTATGCGTGACAACACTTACAAATACTACATAATTAAGTTTTAATAGTTTGTTAACTATGACTGGTCCATCTGAAGTTCCTGAAAGGATCCAAACATTTTCGTGGCAATTTTCTGAATTGTGCATCAAGATATTTGTAATTAAATAGAAAGTTAATGAATCATTGTTTAATTCAAGCCGTAATAAATAGCGCTCCTCAGATGAGATATACCAAAGAGAATAAAACACCCATTGCTGAAATGACCGTTAATTTCAAAGGATTACGCGATGAAGATCCATTTAGAGAATTAAAAGTTTTAGGTTGGGGTACTATTGCGCAAGAAATGGTGGGAGAATTAAAAGAAGGTCAAAACATAGTTATTGAGGGACGTCTAAAAATGAACTCGGTAACCAGAAAAGATGGCACTAAGGAAAAGCAGCCTGAACTGACAGCTTCTAGAATTCATAATATAAGCCCAGGAGTACAAATAACCTTAGAGAAAAAAGAAACTAACACTTCACATAGCAACAATAGCAATTCTCCTGAAGAAAAATCGGGAAATACCGAAAATTCACAATGGAATACATCTCCTTTAGTCCCTGAAGTTGACGAAATACCCTTTTAAAATCAAGTCTCAATATTTGATTCTTGAACACGTATAATAAGTTTGCTTATTTTTCTTTCAAGATCAGCCAGTTCACTCCTAATCTCTGACCATTTACCTTTATCAAGATTCTCTAACAACCATGCTCTATCTTGATCAAGTTTTAAAATTAAATCTTCTTGATTTGTAGAATTATGATCTTGCATAATATACAATAACTTTTCTAATAAAACAAAATGAAGAAATACCTATCTCCTGCAAATATAATAACAGTCGCAGGAGGTGTTTTGGCTTTTATTGGGATGACAGCTTATTTTACTGAGTCAGTAAATCTAAGCGTGCCTACGTTTTTTTATGGAGTCCCTATTTTACTAATTGGACTTGGTTTGAAAACTTCTGAAATACCTCCAGTTAAATTAGTAAATAGAAATGATTTTAAGACCAATAAATTTAATAGACCCAAAGAATTAACCGAATTAGTTAGAGATGTAACCAGATGGAGGTATGGAATAAAAGCGCATCTTGAATCTTCATTAGAGGCCTTAAATTTATGGAATGAAGATAATCCTCCCCAACTTAAAGAGATTGAAGAAATTACAAAAGAAGAAAAGAATGGTTTTAAGATGCATTTTGAAATCAATGATGTCCCCTTTGAACAATGGATTGAGAAACAAGAGAGATTAAACAGGTTTTTCGTCAAAGGTCTTGAATCAGAATTTATTATCAACGATAATGAAAAGGAATTCGATTTGATTTTCTTTTATTAAATATTCTTTTCATGATGGACGATTCCCTAAGAGTATCAATATTAAGCGAGGCACTTCCATACATACAAAGTTTTTCAGGTAGAAAAATTGTTGTTAAGTATGGCGGTTCTATTATGGAAGATGAAAAATTAAAAGAAGCTTTCTTCAGAGATATTGCTCTATTATCAAGTGTTGGTGTATGCCCAGTCGTTATACATGGTGGTGGTCCCGAAATCAATCGTTGGCTAAACAAATTAGAAATATCACCAAAATTTGAAAATGGGTTAAGAGTTACCGATGAGAAAACAATGGAAATAGTTGAGATGGTGCTTATGGGAAGAGTAAATAAACAGATTGTTAGGGGGATCAATAAAACAGGTTCATTAGCTGTAGGAATTTCAGGACTCGATGGCAACTTAATTCAGTCAAGAGAATTAGGAGATGGAAGTCATGGATTAGTTGGAGAGGTCACACAAATCAACCCTGAGTTATTAGACCCTCTTATTGCGAAAGGATATATTCCTGTTATATCAAGTATTGGATCTACAGCAGATGGCATTTCTCATAACATCAATGCTGATTTCGTAGCAGGCGAAGTTGCTGCTGCAATAAATGCAGAAAAACTTATTCTTTTAACTGATACTCCAGGGATACTAAAAGAAAGAGATAACCCAAATAGTCTCGCAAAACAAATCAATCTAAAAGAGGCCAGAAAATTTATTGAAAAAAATATTGTTTCTAATGGCATGCTACCAAAAACGGAATGTTGTATTAGAGCCCTGGCTCAAGGAGTAAAAGCTGCCCATATAATTGATGGAAGGATTGAACATTCATTACTTCTAGAAATTTTCACAAATTCAGGTATTGGAACAATGATTAATGCTTGAGAATGGATTCATACAAGCAAGTTGTTGAAAAGGCAGAGTTAGCTCTTATTAAAGGTGAATATAATTTCTGTATTGAATATTTATACCCAATAATCGAATCTTACCCTCCCTCTAGTAAAGAAGGAGTTAATTTACGAACCATAATAATTACAGCCCTATCGGGCATTAATAAAAAGGAAGAGGCAAAAATATTTTGCAAAGAACTTTTAAAATCTCTTGATTATAAAGTGCGAGAAAATGCAAAGTATTTAATGGAAATTATCGATTCTCCTGAAATTAAAAAACCTGAGAATTGGAATATTACTTTTGAAAGTAATCCTGCCTTAGACAAAACATCTCTTTCCTCTCTAAAACCTAATAATCAGAAGAAAGAAAAAAAGTTTATAGATACATCAAATATTCCAACTGGTCAAACAAAGCCATTTCAGAAAGGATTTATATTTATCATTTCTTTATTATTATTATTACTAATTCCACTGTTAAGCGGGTGCGTTAAAGTTGAAGACACTATAGATATTAGTGAGATTGACTCAATTAATAATAATTTCGAAATTGAAAGCAAATATATTAAAAAATTTCCTTGGCAAATAAATTTCGAACAAAAAATCAAAGAAATTTTTCCTGATGGAGAAATATCAACAGGAGAATTGGATTTTTCATTTAAAAATAAAAATCTAAGTATGGAAAGTGCTCAAGAAACTCTTTATAAAATACAAAAAATAGCAGGTGAACTTTCTGGAGAGTCAACTGATCTAAAAATTGACAGTATTGAAAATAATTTTTTCTTTTTAAAAAAATATAACTTCAGAGTAGATTTTGATCTTCAAAATCTTTTATATGTAGAAGATTTAGAACTAACTCTCAATATTGTTAACCCAAATAAAGTTAGAGTGAGAGACCTAGAAAATTCTAATGTAGAAGTATCTAATAATTTTATAAAGTGGGAATTAATCCCTGGAGAATTAAATAGTCTGGAGTTCTCATTTTGGAATTGGAACAAATTATTATTAGGATTTTTACTTATTTTATTGTTAATATCTATTGCTTATTTTTTAAGGTTTTATAGATACCAAATAGGATCTAACTTTCCAGAACTTCCATCTAATTAGCTATAACTCTACCGGATTCAGATCAATTGATAAAAACACATTTTTAGGAATTTTTTGCCAAAGATTAGACCTATCAGGCAAAGGGAATTCCGAATTTTCTGGGCCATGTATTAATATTTGCCACCTAAATTTATTACCAACCTTTGCAATTAAACTTGGAGCAGGACCAATTACCGTCCATTTATTATCTTTACAAAAACTTATCATATATTTCGCTAGCTTAGCCGCAGTTATTTCAGTAAGTTCGAAGTTTTCCCCAGAAACTTTTAAAAGGCATACCTTACAAAAAGGGAATAATTTTGCATCTTTTCTTAATTTCGAGCTTTCGGATAAAAATCCCTCGTAATTTCTATTTTTGAGATATGAAAGCACAGGATGACTTGGTTTATACGTTTGAAAGATAACCTTTCCTGATTTTTTAGCTCTACCTGCTCTGCCGGCTAATTGTAGAAATAATTGTAATGATTTTTCTTCTGCTGAAATATCTGGTCGGTGAAGTAATCCATCTGCGGCAATAACCACTGAAAGAGTAACATTGGGGATATCAATACCTTTTGCTAACATTTGAGTCCCTACAAGAATATCTGCATTTCCATTAGAAAACTTTGAAAGAATATTTCTATGACCATCTTTACCTGAGGTGGTGTCTCTATCAAAACGAAGTACCCTCAGTTCAGGAAATTCATTATTCAAGAACTCAATAACCCTTTGAGTCCCAATACCAAAAGGCTTAAAGGCATTTGATTCGCAATCTGGACAAGTGTTGATAAGTTTTGCTTTATGATCACACCAGTGACAGCTAAGCCACTTTTTACCTTTTGAGCCTACATGAACAGATAAAGGTACATCACAATTAGGGCAATTTATTATAAATCCACAATTTCTACAACTTAGAAAACCGTTATAACCTCTTCTAGGAATCAAAACTATTGCTTGTTCCTGATTCTCTTTAAGCTGAGAAATTAATTCTAATAATTCGCCACAAAAGATTTTTGTATTTCCCTTTTTAAATTCACAACGCATATCAACAACTTTAATTTCCGGTATTTCAGTAAGAGATATTCTTTCTTTCATTCTCAGCATCTTTAACTTTTTTTCAAAAACAACTCTTTTCCAAGTTCTCATTGATGGAGTTGCACTTCCGAAAATTAGCTTTGCTGGATTTCTTTTTACTCTTTCAAGAGCGACATCCCTCGCATCGTAACAAGGCATTGGGCTGTCTTGCTTATATGAAACGTCATGTTCTTCATCCATAATTATTAAGCCTAAATTCTGAATAGGAAGGAATACTGCGGACCTTGTCCCGATAACTATAAGAGGTTCATCTTCATCTATTATCTTTTTCCAAACTAAAGTTCTATGCCTCGAAGAACAATTACTGTGATATTCAAAAACCTCATTTTGAAATCTTTTACTGAATCTATCAATAAGTTGAGGAATTAAGCCAATTTCTGGAGCCAGTATTAAACAGCTCTTTTTATTAAGTAGTTGATCTTCCGCCATTCTCATATAAATTTCTGTTTTTCCTGAACCTGTTTCTCCCCATAGCAAACAGACATCTCCGGGTTGCATCTCTTGCATTTCCCCATATATTTTTTTTTGTTCCTGAGTAAGATTTGGTCTTTTTAATTTAATACAATCATTTTTAAAGGAACTTAATTTGGTACTAACTATTTTTTTTCTTTTAGTCTTTATTAGTAGTTTTTTACTAACCATTGAATTTATAATTGTGGAATTAAAACCAAACCTTAATAATTCGCTTTGCCATTTCCCTTTAAGACGCAAAATATTTATTAATGAAAGTTCTCTCTTTGTTAAGTCATCATTATTGAATCCCAAATCTATTTGAGATTCAATCCATATTTGATATTTAAAGTTTTGAGATAATTTTTTATGTTTACCAATCCATCCAGGGGGGAAAGCTGTTTTAAACATTTTTAAACTACTTACCCTATAAAACAAAGCTAGATCCTCCAACCATTCTCTCCACCAATCTTGAATCACTTTTTTTTGGACAATGCTTTGTATAGATAAATATTCAAAATTAGATTCTTCATCAAAATCTTTTTTATTTTTATCTGTCTTTAAAAAAGGACTTTTAGAAATAGTTAGTCCATTCAAGAGTCTTCCCTTAAGTCTTACTGAAACAATATCTCCAATTTCTACTCCGAGATTATCACCATCTAAATAAGAAAAAGTATTGGTATGACTACCTATATCAAGCAAGACGTCAAACTTATAAAAGGTATTTGATAAATTATTACTTGCCGGCATCAAAACTTTTTCTTAGTATTGGATTGTTGAACATTACACAAAGTGCTTTTGCATATTTTAAGTATTCTGTTTTTAAGGGAGACATGAAGCTTTGATCATTGAATTAAAATTCAAAAATTGATCTGCCAGTCTGAGAAATCCTAAGACTTTTTACTTTAGGTAATCTATAACACTATTTAAATTTTTCAACAATTTAAAAAAAACTTTATCTAAACACAATTTTTGTGAGTTAGTTCTTCTAATCTTTAAGGCAAACTTTTACTACTAAGTGTATAAATTCGTCTTAATTAAATTTTTGCCTAGTTAAATTCACCGTAGAAAGGAGTCCACTATGTGTCCAGCCGCAACAGAATCAAAAAGTTCTAATCCTAGTTCCAAGAAAAAAATTAATAAAAAAATTGATTCAAATTTTAAAAACGATCGAGAAGAAGAAAGTATCAAGAATCAAGATCCTATTCAAAACTCGAAAGAAAAGCCTCTTAATGATGAAGGAAGTATTGAAAATAATGATGAATTAAATGTTTCTGATGAAGAGGCCAAAGCTATTGGTAACGTAAAGCTTGGACCAAAGGGAATATACACAGAAGATTCTATAAGAGTTTATCTTCAGGAAATTGGAAGAATTAGATTATTAAGACCTGATGAAGAAATTGAACTTGCTAGAAAAATAGCTGATCTACTCCAACTTGAAGAGTTAGCTACACAATACGAGTCTGAGAAAGGACATTTCCCTTCAGTTAGAGAATGGGCTGAATTAACCGATATGCCTCTCCCTAAATTTAGAAGAAGACTTCTCTTAGGGAGAAGAGCTAAAGAGAAGATGGTTCAATCTAATTTAAGATTAGTTGTCTCTATTGCTAAGAAATATATGAATAGAGGACTATCTTTTCAAGATTTAATACAAGAAGGAAGCTTAGGTTTAATCAGAGCTGCAGAAAAATTTGACCATGAAAAAGGTTATAAATTTTCTACTTATGCTACTTGGTGGATTCGTCAAGCGATAACACGAGCGATAGCAGATCAAAGTAGAACGATTAGATTGCCTGTTCACTTATATGAAACAATTTCTAGAATAAAAAAAACAACAAAAGTTCTTAGTCAAGAGTTTGGAAGAAAGCCTAGCGAAGAAGAAATAGCTGAGAGTATGGAAATGACAATTGAAAAATTAAGATTTATAGCTAAAAGTGCTCAGCTTCCAATCTCGTTAGAGACACCAATAGGTAAAGAAGAGGATTCAAGGCTTGGAGACTTTATAGAGGCTGATATTGAGAATCCAGAACAAGATGTATCTAAGACTTTATTGAGAGAAGATTTAGAAGGGGTTTTGGCGACTCTAAGCCCAAGAGAAAGGGATGTTCTAAGACTGCGATATGGAATAGATGATGGAAGGATGAAGACTCTTGAAGAGATAGGACAAATTTTTGATGTTACAAGAGAGAGAATTAGACAAATAGAAGCAAAAGCTCTGAGAAAGCTAAGACATCCAAACAGAAATGGGGTTTTAAAGGAATATATTAAATAAAAAAGTTAAATATAATTTTTCAGCTTTGAAAAGTTAGCAACTATTATCTTAAAATAAATGCGACTTTATCTTAAACTAATCAAACCAATATTTAATGACTAAATTTAAATTAAAGATAGCTAGTAGAAGAAGTAAATTAGCTATGGTTCAAACATTATGGGTTAAAGAGCAACTAGAAAAAAATATTCCTGACTTGGAAGTATCAATAGAGGCCATGGCAACTCAAGGTGACAAAATTCTTGATGTCGCCTTAGCCAAAATAGGAGATAAAGGACTTTTCACAAAAGAACTAGAAGCTCAAATGCTTGTGGGACATGCAGATATTGCAGTGCATTCCTTGAAAGATTTGCCTACTAATTTACCTGATGGACTTACATTAGGATGTATTACAAAAAGAGAAGACCCTTCAGATGCTTTAGTAGTTAACAAAAAAAATAAAATTTATCAATTAGAAAGTTTACCTCCAGGTTCAATCGTTGGAACAAGTTCCTTAAGGAGACTTGCTCAATTAAGATATAAATTTCCGCATCTTGACTTCAAAGATATTAGGGGGAACGTTATTACAAGAATAGAAAAACTAGATTCAGGAGAATTTGACTGTATTATTCTGGCTGCAGCGGGTTTAAAAAGATTAGGATTTGAATCAAGAATTCATCAAATTATTCCTAATGAGATTTCCCTCCATGCCGTTGGCCAAGGTGCTTTAGGAATTGAATGTAAATCTGATGATAAAGAAGTTCTTAAAATTATAAGTGTCCTAGAAGATAAGGTCTCGAGCCAAAGATGTTTAGCAGAAAGATCTTTTTTAAGAGAACTTGAAGGGGGATGTCAAGTTCCTATAGGAGTTAATAGTAGTATTCAAAATGATGAAATAGCCCTAATAGGAATGGTCGCATCTATTGATGGGAAAAGACTTATTAAAGATGAATCGATAGGAAATATTAAATATCCAGAGGAAGTTGGTAAGAAATTAGCTGAAAAGCTAAAACTTCAGGGGGCTGATAAAATTCTTTCGGAAATATTTGAACAATTTAGAGAGAAGTAATTTTTGTTAATCAACTAATTTAGGTTCAATTTCTTTTTGGTATCTAGATTCACAATCTTGAATTACTTTTACAGCTTCTTCAATTCCATAAAAGCCATTAACAGTACATGTCCCTGGTTTTTTTAGATCTTTATAATGTTCCCAATAATACTTGGTCTCATTAAGCCAATGTTCCCCAAGATCCTCAAAAGTATGAATATGATCCATTCTCTTATCATCTGATAGGACAGCAATTACTTTGTCATCAACTTCTCCTCCATCATCAAATTTCATCACTCCAATTATCCTTGACTCTACGATTGAACCTGGCACTAGTGGTTCTGTAACACCAACTATTTCAATATCAAGAGGATCACCATCCTCATCCCAAGTTCTTGGAATACATCCATAAGCAAAAGGGTATGCAAGTGATGAATAACCAACTCTATCAAGTTTCAAATGTCCCGTTTCAGTAATTAACTCATACTTATTTATAGTATTAGAATTTAACTCAACAATTGTATTAACGATTGATTTTGTATTGTCTGTAAAAGCATCTAAAATATGCAATAAATTTGGAGTAACTCTACTTGGGGGTTGATTAAGGTTTGCCATCAAAAAATTATTTTTATTTATCCTACATCCTCACACTCAATCAAATTCTAAAACGTAAATTTTTAGCAGAAATCTTTTATTTTCGATATCAAATGATTAACAAAGTACTTTGATGTTAGTTCTTCTCCTGTGACATTTCTCACTAGTTTCATAGAGTTAACAGATCTTCCATAGTTGTGAATATTATTTTTTAACCATAAAATTATTTTTTCATATTCTCCATCTTCAACTAAATTATCAATTAATCCTATTTCCTTTTCCATTTGCGAAGAGATTTGTGCACTTATAAGATGACCTAATAAGTACGAAGGGAAATATCCAAATGCTCCTTCACTCCAATGAACATCTTGCAAACAACCCTCAGCATCATTTGATGGTCTAATCCCTAAAAGTTCCTCATATCTTTTGTTCCATTCTGATGGAACATCTTTCGCTTCTAGACCTCCTTCAATTAAATCTATTTCAAGTTCAGTTCTAATTAAAATATGCAACCCATAGCTTAATTCATCTGCCTCAACTCTATTTAAACCTGGTTTCAAATGGTTAATAGATTTCCATAGTTCTAAATGATTATTTAAAGAACAACCCTCAGAAACAAAATGTTTGAAAAACCTTTTAGAAAAAGATTTTGATTTAACTATCCTATTTTCCCAAAATAAAGATTGGCTTTCATGAACACCCATTGATGTTGCTTGACCCAAAGGCCAAGCAAACCATTGATGACTCTGAGATGGCAAACCCTGCTCATAAATCGAATGTCCCCACTCATGCGCAGTAGCTAGAAAACTTGATAAGGGTTCCCCTTCTACAACTCTAGTAGTAATCCTATAGTCATCTGGGCCTAAAGTAATAGAAAAAGGATGGGGAGATTTTGCAACAACTACTAGATCTTCATCTCTCCCAAACTCATCAAGTAATTTAGAACATAAATTTTGCTGAGATTTAGGACTTAAATCCCAGTGGTACTTTTCTGATTTATTGAGATCACTTATTAGAGATGGGATAGTTTCTTTAAGTGGCTGGAAAATTTTATTTAACCACTCCAGAGTTAAATCAGGCTCAAAAGGCTGAGCTAAAGTTTCCCAAGGTGTATATTTATCTGATATTTGTTTTGTCTCTTCAATACGTAATTCGATCAAATTTTTAAAAATTGGTAAGAAAATCTCAAAATCGGATTTTCTTTTGGCTTCTTGCCAACTTTCATAACCTTTTGATTTAGCTTTAGCAAGTGCTTCAACTAGTTTAGGATCTAAATTTTTTTGCCTATTAAATTCCTTGATTAATAATTCAAGGTTTCTTTTTTTACTTCGAATAATTTCTTGATTTAATGATTTCTCTAAGCCACCTCTAAACTCATCCTGAGCAGCTTTAATTAAATCTGAAAACTCTTCAGAGGAATTTCTCTTATGCAGTATTTTTGCGATATACGTAAGTTGTTCAGATCTCCAAGACGCTCCTTTCTTGGGCATACCCGTATTTTGATCCCAATAAAGAGTACTCTGTATTGAGCCTAATATTTGAGTTTCTTTTAAATAAGCTCCAAGCTTATTCCATTCTTTTTCAGACAAAAATATTTAACTTAATTATCTATTATTTTAAGACAAAAATATTTTTCTAAGTATAAAATTTTCAAACTATATTCATAATAGGATATTGATTATTAGGACTTTAAATATTTATGGAACAAATTTTCTCAAAATTAAACTTTATAACCAACGGGGAGGGTTTCACTGATATTACTGATGATTTAAATTTATTCATACAAAAAAGTAATTTTGATTCAGGAATTTTTTGCTTAACCTCACTACACACAAGTTGTAGTTTGACTATTAATGAAAATGCAGATCCAAATGTTCTTAAAGATCTAGAAAAGTTCATTAAATCTATAGTTCCGTACAACTGTTATACCTCGTTATCAAAAGAAAGAGAGGAGATATATTATGAACATTTTCAAGAAGGAGAGGACGATATGCCAGCTCATATTAAAACTGCTTTAACAAATACTAATTTGTCTTTAAGCTTTCAAAAAGGGAGACTCATACTTGGCACTTGGCAAGCAATTTATTTATGGGAACATCGATTTAGTACAAAAAAAAGAAGTATAAGTGTTCATATTATTGGGGAAAAAAAATCAAGTATCTATAATAGTAAACAGTCACAATAAATAGTTATGAAGCCATACCTTTTAGAAAATGAGGAATTAAAAGAACTATCTGCAAAAATAGGAGGATGGAGAATTATGACAAATCATATTGAAAGAGAATTTAATTTTAGTAATTTTATAGAAGCCTTCTCCTTTATGACAAAGATTGCTTTAATTTGCGAGAAACATAACCATCATCCTAATTGGGAAAATGTCTATTCAAAAGTAATAATTAAACTAAGTACTCATGATTTAGGCGGTATTACTAATTTAGATCAAACAATCGCTTCAGAAATTAATGATATTTTCGAAAAATAATTTACAATTCATAAAACTATATTAGTTTCAAAATAACCATCAAAATGGCAGAAAATTTACTCCCTATTACAATTATTAGTGGATTTTTGGGTTCAGGTAAAACTACACTTTTAAATCACATTTTAAAAAATCAAGTTGGTATTAAAACGGCTGTTTTAGTTAATGAATTTGGAGAGATAGGTATTGATAATGAATTAATTATAAAAACTGCTGAAGATATGATCGAATTAAATAACGGATGCATTTGTTGCACAATAAACGGAGAATTATTAAACACTGTTTCTAAGATATTAGATAGACCTGAAAAAATAGATTATTTAATTGTTGAGACTACTGGACTTGCAGATCCACTCCCTGTAGCAATGACTTTTGCCGGGGGTGATCTTAGAGAAAAAGTAAGATTAGATTCGATTATTACTATTATTGATGCAGATAACTTTGATTTTGATTTAAAAAACTCTAGTGTTGCCTACTCACAAATTTTATATGGTGATATTTTACTACTAAATAAATGTGATTTAGTAACTGATACACATTTGAAAAAGATAGAACAACATATTAATGGGATAAAAAAAGAACCAAGAATTTTGAGATCGATTAATAGTGAAGTTGGTTTGCAAACAATAATGAGTGTTGGACTTTTCGAAACAGATACTTTTCAATTTAAAGAGAAAATGATTAGTAATCAAGATTC
>OCZA010000085.1_pt1 | contig 30336 bp, 30 predicted proteins | sample 1539021 | NCBI WGS metagenome assembly OCZA01 (sample SAMEA2619376, study PRJEB22493) | marine metagenome | biome: marine biome (ENVO:00000447); feature: surface water layer (ENVO:00002042); material: "saline water (ENVO:00002010), including plankton (ENVO:xxxxxxxx)" | depth 5 m | reverse complement strand
CACCTGGGGAACTCGAATTGAAAGACAGAGCGAAAGCTCTGTTTTTTTTTGTGCTGAAAAAATTCCTTAAGTTTCTTATTTAATGTAATATCCACTTCATGTTCACTAGAACAAAGATTATTTGCACTATTGGCCCAGCCACATGTGAGTTAAACACAATGCAGAAAATGTATGCTGCTGGAATGAATGTCGTGCGCATTAATATGTCACATGCATCTCATGACGAGGCATTAAATATAATTAATAATGTTAAATTAATTAACAATGGTCTTGATATTAAGAAGGGACCAATTTCTATTTTAATAGATACTCAAGGTCCTGAAATACGAACAGGGGATAGGGATACATCTCTTGATTTGAAACTCGGTGACAAAGTAAATCTAACTGTAAGAGATGAAGTAGATGTTGAAACATCATCTATTAAAATTAACTACAGAGGGTTAATTAACAGTGTAAAAAAAGGCTCTAAGATTTCTGTTGATAATGGCCTAGTAAATTTCAAAGTTTTAGAGAAACATGATGATAAGCTTTTATGCAGAGTGATTGATGGAGGAAAAATTGGCAGTAAAAGAAGTGTTAATCTGCCAGGAGTAAGAATTGATCTGCCTTCAATAACCAAAAAAGATAAGAAGGATATAAATTTTGCTATCGAGCATGATGTAGATTACATAGCCCTTTCTTTTGTTCGAAAAACAGCAGATATTCATAGCCTAAGAAAGATTCTTAAAAGAAAGAAATCATCTATAAAAATTGTTTCTAAAATTGAAGATAATGAAGGACTTTCCAATATTCACTCCATTACTCAAGAATCAGATGCTGTTATGGTTGCTCGAGGAGATCTTGGAATTGAAACAAGCTTGGCTGACCTTCCTAATGTTCAAAGGCGTATTATGTATGCTTGTTCAAAATGGGGAGTAAGATCTATCGTAGCAACTCACTTATTAGAGTCAATGATTGAGAAACCAACACCTACAAGAGCTGAAGTAACCGATGTTGCTAATACAATTTATGAAGGTGCAGATGCAATTATGCTCTCTGGTGAGACCAGCATTGGGAAATATCCAATTGAATGTATAAAGTTTTTAAAATCTATAGCTGACCGATCAGAAAAATTCAGAACATTGGGTTACGAAGAAAAACTTAAATTAAGTGGCGATTGGGAATACTTAGCTAAGACCGCAAGAGATCTTGCTGAATCAATTAATGCTGATGGCATCATTGTTATTACAAGGAGTGGGTACACAGCAAACTTAGTTTCCAATGCAAAACCATTCAACGTTCCAATATATGCTTTCACAAATGATAGAGGAGTCCATAGACAGCTTTCATTAGTTGGCTCTGTTTTGAGTATTTATCAAAAAAGCATTGTTGATAATAAAAATAATATGTCTAAAATTGCTAATACACTTAAAAAGGTTTTTAGTAAAAAGAAAAAATTAAAGTTTGTTCTTATTTCTGGGATGTTTTCTGAGAAACATTCCGATGCAATTAGGGTTGTAAACTTTTAAGGGGGAAAGCATGGGTCTTAATTCATTAGATTTTTCAATCATTGCAATTTATTGCGTCGGTATAATTGCTATAGCTACATATGTTTCCAGACAACAATCAGGATCTGAGAGAAGTCCTGAAGATTATTTTTTAGCTGGAAGATCGCTTCCTTGGTGGGCTATAGGAGCTTCTTTAATAGCTGCAAATATTTCTGCAGAACAGATTATCGGTATGTCAGGTCAGGGTTTTGTAGTAGGTATAGCTATTGCAACATATGAACTCACAGCCGCAATTGCCCTTATAGTAATGGCAAAATACTTTTTGCCACTTTTTCTCAAGAAACAAATTTACACAATGCCGCAATTTTTGGAGCAGCGGTTTGATAAAAGAGTTAGCCTAGTATTATCCTTTTTTTGGCTTGCTGTTTATGTATTCATCAATCTTACTTCTGTCTTATGGCTTGGCTCGCTTGCTATAAATACACTTACAGGACTTGAAACTTTTTATGGCCTAGTCTTATTAGCAATATTGTCTTTAGCATATTCTTTGTATGGAGGATTAAAGGCAGTAGCATTAACAGATATCATTCAAGTTGTACTGTTAATATTTGGTGGATTAGCAGTTTCATTTATTGCTTTATCAAAAATCGGTAATGGTGTGGTAACTGATGGTTTCGTTGAAGTTTATAGATCATTGCCTGAAAAGTGGGACATTATTCTCTCTCCAGATAACCCATCTTATAAAGACCTTCCAGGTGTTTGGGTCTTAATTGGTGGCCTTTGGATAGCACACTTTGCATATTGGGGTTTTAATCAATATATAACGCAAAGGGCGCTTGGTGCTAAGTCGCTCCCTGAAGCACAAAAGGGTGTAATGTTTGCAGCCTATTTAAAGCTTATAATGCCGCTTGTTATCGTTCTTCCTGGAATATGCGCTGCAGTTCTATTTCCATTACTAGAAACCAGTGACAAAGCATATCCAATGATGATGTCTTTACTTCCCCATGGATTACTGGGATTAACTTTTGCTGCACTAATTGCAGCCATTGTTTCGTCTCTAGCTTCTATGACTAACAGTATAAGCACAATCTTTACAATGGACGTATATAGAGCTTATGCAACATCTGATCCATCAAATACAAAATTGGTTAATATCGGAAGATCAACTTCGGTTGTTGCTTTAGTAATAGCAGTATTTTCTGCAACACCTCTCTTAGGAAGTTTAGAATCAGCGTTTCAATATATTCAAAACTTCACTGGATTTTTTACTCCAGGCATTTTAGTTATATTTTTAGTAGCTCTATTTTGGCCTAAAGCTACAACATTATCAGTTCTTAATGCTGCTTTAACTTCTCTAGTATTATCAATATTTATATTTTACTTTTTCCCTGAATATCCATTTATTCACAGAATGGCTGTTGTTTTCTTTTCATCATTCTTTGTTTGTTATTTAACATCTTTAATTCAAGGATATACAGACAGTCCAAAGGCTATCAATTTAAATGATGTTAGCTTTGCAACATCTAAAGCTTTTAATGTTAATACCGTTGTAGTTGTAGTGATACTATCAATAATCTATATCAGCCTGTGGTAAAAAGATATTTCTTAACAGCCTTACTTTTAGGTATTTCTATTAATGCATCGGCATCTATAGATTGGTCAAGCCCATCATCTTGTAATATCGAGGATTCAAAGAATCTTGATGAAATAATTAGCCAAATGACATTAAGGCAGAAGATAGGCCAAATAATTATGCCTGATATTCAATATGTCACACCTGATGAAGCAAAAAAATATCAATTAGGTTCAATTCTTAATGGTGGTGGAAGCTGGCCAAATAACAAAAAAACTAGCACAGTCAAAGATTGGCAAAATCTTAGCAAAGCTTATTATGATGCTTCACCAGTCATTGGAGATCAAATCGTTCCAATTATATGGGGAACAGATGCAGTGCATGGTCATAGTAATGTTATAGGAGCAACTGTATTCCCTCACAACATTGGTATTGGATCGACTCAAGATACTGATCTAATTAAAAAAATTGCAGAGGTTGTAGCTAAAGAAGTTCTCTCAACAGGGATTGTTTGGACTTTTGCTCCCACGATAACAGTTCCTCAGAATGATACCTGGGGAAGAACTTATGAAGGTTTTTCAGAAAATCAAGACCTTGTATCCAGAATTGGGAAAGCTTTCATTGAAGGAGTTCAGGGGACCGGCGATGAATTTCTTGATTCAAACCATATTATGGCAACTGCGAAGCATTTCATAGGAGATGGGGGTACCTTTAAGGGAATTGATAAAGGGGATACTAGGATTTCTGAAGGTGGCTTAAAGAATATACATGGAACGCCATACTATTCTGCTTTTGAGGCTTGTGTTCAGTCTGTTATGGCAAGTTTTAATTCCTGGAATGGTGTAAAAATGCATGGCCATGAATATCTTCTTACTGATGTACTTCGGGATCAAATGGGCTTCAATGGTTTAGTCGTTGGAGACTGGAACGGTCATGGAGAGGTCCCAGGCTGCACCAATGCAAATTGTCCAGAAAGTCTAAATGCTGGAGTGGATATTTACATGGCTCCTGATGAGTGGAAAGAGCTTTATACAAATACGGTTAGGGCAGTCAAATCTGGAGATATTTCGGAAGATAGGTTAGATGATGCTGTTAGAAAAATTCTTACTGTAAAGGAGAGGCTAGGAATGCTTGATGGTAGAAAGCCTCACGAGTATGAGAATTATGTTGGCAATATCGAACATAGACAGCTAGCTAGAGAAGCGGTATCAAAATCTTTAGTTCTACTTAAAAATAATAATAATTTATTACCTCTTGACTCAACAAAGCATTTTTTAGTTATTGGTAATGCTGCCGTTGAGATCATGAATCAAATGGGTGGATGGACAATCACATGGCAGGGTACTGAATTAACTAGATCAGATTTCCCAAATACATTATCCATATACGAAGCTCTAGCTGATCAAGTCACTAATAATGGGGGCTCAATAGAGTTTTCACAAAATGGAAGTTACAAACAAAAACCTGACTATGTAATTTCAGTTTATGGAGAAAATCCATATGCAGAATTCTTTGGTGATGTTAAAGATTTATCATTTAAATCCTCTGACTTAAATTATTTAAATGCAATGAAAAAGATTAGTAACGAATCTATTCCCATTACCTCAATATTCTTAAGTGGAAGACCTTTAGCAGTTAACAATCAAATAAACCTTTCTTCAGCATTTATTGCTGCATGGCTCCCTGGTCAGGCAGTTGAAGGAATAGCAGATGTTATCTTGCAGAAAGATGGAAAGATAAATAAAGACTTTACAGGAAAGCTTTCATTTACTTGGCCTAAAAAATCTTCACAGACTGTTCTGAATTCTGATGATCCACTATCCGATCATTTATTCGCTTTTGGATACGGATTATCTTATTCCGACAGTATTAATATTCCTTTTCTTGAGGAAGAAGAATTAATAGAAAAAATTGAAAGTAAGATAATTTTTGAGGGCTCACCCCTAAACGCTAATGAATTTGTAATTGAAAATAATAAATCTCCATCGATTGTTAATGCTAATTTATATACTAGTCCAGAAAAAAATATTTCTTTAAAAAGATTTGACCTTAATCAGCAGTATGATTCTAGAAACATTGTTTTTAATGATTCTGAACTAATGAATGCTTGGGGCATATCCTTGAATGAGAATCTTGTCATTAGTGAGCTAAGTAATCCATATGTGAGTATTAAGTTTAGAGTAAATGCCAGATCCGATGACCCATTATTCCTTGTTTCAACCTGTGGTGTAAATTGCAGTGGTGCAATCAATTTAATGGATTTTTTAAGTGATCAAAATAATAACTCTTGGATTGAGGCTGATATTAGTTATAGATGTCTAGAAAAAAGTGGCCTAGATTTATCTAAAGTGTATATTCCAGCGATGTTAATGACTTCAGGAAAGTGGGATATAGATATCAATAAAATTGTCATTAACAAAGATAGAAGTTCCAAGAGAGTTATTCAGTGCTAGATAAGAATCTTCTTCTTGTCGATATTGGTGGAACAAATATCAGATACGCATACTCAAATATCGGAGATTGTAGTTTTGTATCTGAAAACAAAGCTGAATTAGAAAGTTTAAATGATTTCGATAACTTGATATCAGGGCTTTTAGCTAATTCTGTTGTTAAAAATATTGTTTTCTCTGTAGCAGGGCCCAAGGTCAATAATTCAATCAAAATGACAAATAGAAATTTTGAAATTGATGCAGACGCAATTAGGAAAAGATTTAATCTAGAATCCTGTCACCTACTTAATGATTGGGAGTCAATTGGATATAGTATTAAAACATTCTCTGAGAATGATTTTGATGATTTTAAAGAGAGCGTGCCCTTTAATGATACCTGTCTTGTCATTGGTCCTGGCACGGGCTTAGGTGCATCGGTAATTTCTGGTAACAATGTTATTGCAACAGAAATAGGAAACACTAACTTAGGATTGTCTGCTTTGAAATCTCTTCTAAAAATAAAGAGTGATGAATTTAATGTTCTAGAAGATATTATTTCAGGTACCGGCATTTCCAAAATGTTTGAAACAAAAACTGGAAAAAAAGCTAAGTCTGAAGAAATCTTTTCTCTTTCTCTCAAGGGTGATAAAGACGCAAAAGAAGTAATTGATATGTTTACCATAGCTTTTGCAAGAACTCTTTCAGATCTATCGCTGACATTCTCAATTGGAGGTGGGATTATTCTTGCAGGATCTCTTTCTAGATCTTTTTTATCGATTGCCAATAAAGATTTATTTAATCAACATTTTTTAGATGGCAAAAGTGAAATTCATAAGGAAATTCTTAACAAGGTTAGTATTAAAGTGGTAAAAAGAGGCTATACATGTCTTTTTGGCAGTCTGAATTATGTTAATGACATCCAATCTGTTTAAAATTTCCAGTTCTTGTGTATAATTCAGCACGTTATGGCAGATAAAAAACAAACAAAAGTATATCTTATTCCTGAAGGTGAAACGCGCGATTCCCACACCTATCATTACACAGTTATAAAAACTAGAAAATTTATTTTAGAAAATACTAAACTCAGACTTAAGAAGTTTAATCCTGTTAAGAGAGTTCATGAATGGTTTGTTGAAGCCAAATTACCGCCTCACAGTTAATCTAATTCTTTCTTCCTTATCTCAGATGACGATATGTCATCTCTGAATGTATTTTCATCAAAACCTGTAAACCTAGGTTTTAATTTAGCTGGTATATCAACATCCTCGAGAGATCTGAATTTATCAAAATCTTTTCTTCCAAAAACTAAGAAGTTAATATTAAAGTCATCAAAGATCATTAAATTTTCTTTCATAATCTTAGAGTTTTCATAATACTTTTCATTAAATAATCTTCTTAAGGTGTCATAGCCAATTACAAAAGTAGCATTTTCAAATAGTTTAGCTTTATCAATAAATCTTCCAGCTTTTGTTAAAACCCAGGAATCATTTTCAAACTGATTGATTGTGTTTGAAATTTCAAAAAAAGTTAATGGCGGCTTATCAACATTATCAATACAAATTTCATAATATAGATCCATTCCAGTTTTCCTTTCTGCGACCTTTTTCATTTTAAGATGCCCTTTATGAAGTGGATTGAATGATCCAGGAAATATTAATTCTGGTTTGTTTGCTGTATTGGAGATAAATCCGACTTTGTCATCAATTAGATCAATCCAATCGTTTTTTCCTTGAACTTCAATAATTTCTATATCATCAGATACTTGAGGATAGGCGAAATCTAAAGCACAAGACTTTGAAATCAAATTTAATATAAATGTCGATAATAAGTTTTCTTCTTCCTCACGAGATCTCTTATTTTTTTCAAGAACGCAGTTGATAACTACTGTTTGTTTTTGGTTTTGAAGGGCAATATGGAACCTATGCTCACCAAGTTTATTGTAATTACTCCTCAAAGACGCTGTGACAGCAATACCAAAAAGATATTGCTTATCAATATTCGATATCTTTAACGCTTTTTTATATGCCAATGATGCCATATGAAGTGATGTTGCTTGAGAACAATAATGATCAGGTGTTTTGTTTAAATGAATGTCTAGAGACTCTCTTGAGTAGGGCACATAAGATTCTAAGATAGATTGACTTGCACCTGGAACACCCATTAGTGTAGAAATTGCATTAGTCCCTCCACCGCTGGATGAAATTACAAACTTGTAAGGCGATTCATGAATCGCTTTAATGGATGAGTTATCAAAGATCATTGTCTGTAAATAATTATTATTTGCTTTATTATGCATATATGCGCATAAAATTGTATTTTTCTATAGTTTGCTTATTTACTTCTTTTTCTTCTTTCACAGATAGCTTTAATAAGTTAACGTTTTCACTTTGGTCAAAACCAGATATTGAAATCTTTTATTCAATTCCTGCCGAAGTTAATGAAGATACTAAAGTCCTTTTTGTTATTCATGGCGCATCAAGGACAGCCGAATCATATTTTACAAAATGGTATGAATATACGAATAATAAAAATATTATTCTGATTGCACCAAAGTTCGATAAATTAGCATTTCCATCTTACAACTCTCTTATTGTCGATAAAAAACTTGCTCAAGGAAAAGATTGTAAATATGAATATTCAGGTTACTGCTTAGAGCCTCAAAATAATCCCAGTAATTCTTTGAGTGATTCTATTAGTTTAATATTTGACTATTTTAGATCTAGATTCGATATTCAAGAGAACTCATATAGAATTTATGGTCACTCTGGAGGATCACAGTTCGTTCATAGGTATCTTTTATTTGGTCAGGATGCAAGAGCTGAAAAAGCAGTTATGGCTAATGCCGGATGGTATACCTTTTTAAAAGATATTAATTATCCTTATGGTGTGAAAGATATGCCTATCTCTGAAGATAGACTCAAATGGTTCTTATCTGTCAAAGGAGCGATTATGCTTGGTGACGAGGATACAGATTCTAACGATGGTTCACTTAGGAATGATAAAGGAGCAAAAGAGCAGGGCAATAATAGATTTCAAAGGGGCATTCGTTATTTTGAAAGAAATGTCCTCATTGCAGATTCTTTAGATATGCCATTTAGATGGAGGTTGCAAGTTGTCAAAAATGCAGCCCACGAGAACTCAAAAATGATTCAAGCCGCAGCTCCATACCTGCTTGAAGACCTCTAAATACTTGACTTTCCCACTAATGTGTCTATTATGTGACATTAATGTTACAAATTGACATTTTAATGTCACAAATAGGACACAAAAGAATGAGTAAAATTTTTAAAAAATTAGACGAGTTAATGAAGGAAAGTTCTATAAGTAAAGTTTGTCTTAATTTTATAGATTAATAAGATAGCTTAACACTATTTATAGTCTCTCCCTCAATATCTAACAGTTCGACTAAAACGGAGTTGTTGTCAACCTCGATAACTCCGTAATTTTCTTTATAGTAAGTTTCATCTATTAAATATTCGTCACTTTCATCAAAAGAACTACCGGGCTTATTCATAGAGGAAGAGGTTATTTCATAAATTCCATCCATATTGTAGATACCGCCTCTATGTCTATCTCCTGAAACAAGCAACACATTATTTTTGTGATTATCAATTAGGCTAAACAATCTTTTTTGCTCTAGAGGGAAGTTACTCCACTTTTCGTAAGGGTGATCTTTGGCAATTATTTGAATGGAGCTAAATACTATTAAGAAATCGAATTGATCTTTAAGTTCACTCTCTAACCAATTCCACTGAGAATTTCCAAGTATTGTTGCATCAGGATCTAGATTTTCAACATATTTTCCTTTTGGACCACTTAATTTGGATCTAAAAAATCTTGTATCTAAAAATATTAGTTTAAAAACTTTTCCTTGTATTATTTTTTCTTCTGAAAAATAAATACCATCTCTATTATGTCTTTCATCATCTAAGGGTATTTCCCAAAAATTTAGATATATCTCTTGTGATTGTCTCTTTAGAGGATATTCTGAGCCAGCATCATTCAAACCGTAATCATGATCATCCCATATAGGTAAAATTTCTAGGCTTTGCATCCACTCAGGAAAATTATTTTTCTGTTTTTTATACGCACCCACCATTTTTCTTAGAGACCCACTTGGTAAATCACCATAGACGTTATCTCCCAAGAAAACAAAATAATCCAAGTCTTCTTTTTCAATTGCTTCCCAAATGGGTTGAGGATAATCCTGATCAAGGCAAGAACCAAGACCAAATTTAGTAGTCTCTGCGCTTATAAAAGATAAACTTAAGCTAGATAAAAGATATAATTTGATAAAATTATTCATATATTGATTATAGTTGATGATGCCATATAAAAATTTTTTAATTACTTTATTTTTTCTTGCTTCATGCAGCAAAGAAGTCTCTAACACCCAACAAAATCTCTCTGAATTAATGCAGCCAAATCAAAACTACTTTATCTCGCAATATGAATGTACTTTGAGTCAGAACAATAACTTAAATGACCTTGAGCAATACATTCCTAAACTTTCTCAACTACTTAAAAATCATACCTTTAAGCATCAACTAGATTTTTATTTTTTAGATAGCCAAGACGATCAAATTAAAAATTTTATAATCAATGTAAAAAATAAAGAATCTATTGACCAAGAAGATCTTAGCTTATTCATCAATTCTGAAAACAATATATTTCAGTGTCTTCAAAAGAATAATAATCTTGTTGCAACTACATTAATTTCCAAGATAGATCAGCAAGATGATATTTTCTACTTAGAAATTCTAGATTGTGAATTTGGTCCCGATTCAAACTTTGGAACGTTTAAGGTTGCTTCAGATTATTTTTATAACCTGTTGAATGAGTATAGTATTTCTTATAAAGCTGATTTTCTTAACTCAGATTCTAGTTCAACAAACTTCTACTGGCATAACTTTTTTAATTCCTCTAAAGATAGAGATAATTTTTATGCTAGCTGGATTGATAGCGATGATTCAATTGAAATTAAGGATCTTTTTTCTGAACAATCTGAGTGCTTCTCTTCAAATTCATACATTGGCTATAAAGTCTTTTAGTTTTTAGGTGTTTTTTTTAACTATATATTGATTTTTTCTTTTCTTCTTGAAACAATCTTAATAAGAGATTTGAAACATCTAAGGGAGAGATATTTCTCGTCAAATAAAACTTTTTTTCGGAGAACACATATGAAAATTTTATACATTATTCCATTTATTTTTTCTATGAGTCTGCTTGCGCAGGATCAAGAATATAAATATGAGCCAGTAAGCAATAAGGCTGAATACTATATTGGGTCATTCAATAAGGGAAAAAACTTAGATGATTTAGTTGATTGGTATGAAGACTTCGCGGACTGGGCAGAAGATCAAGGCGACACTTATGATTCAATGACAGTAGCGATCCTCACACCATATTTTAATAATGATTTATCAACACATGACACTATGTGGGTAAATACATGGCCTGGCCCAGAAGAACAATATGCAGGTTTGGATATGTGGATGAAAGAAGGACAAGAACTATTAGAGGACTTGCCATCAACAAATTCAGCAGTAATAGATACTTGGCAATGGGTATTATCTGAACCGAGAGAAATGAAGGCAGGAAATATGATGGCTGCTGTATATTCAGAATGTTATCTTGATGAAGGTGTAAACATGAGAATGGTTTATGATTTATATAAAGATTTTGCAATTTATGCTCAAGAGAATGGAGATACTGTAGGAAGGAAACTGATTGTCCCAGCATCAAAAACAACTTCTGATGCAGATTTCCATAGATTGTTATACACATCAAGCGTTGCAGAAATGGGAACTAATGCTGCACTTTTTTGGGATAAGCTATCTGATTCGGATGCTGCTAAGGCTATGCAAGGATGGGAATGCAAAAATGCTGTCGAATATATGGGTATGGCTATGAGAGCAGCGGAGTAATCATGAAAAGAATATTTACATTATTAATTTTCTTTGGATCTATTTCGGTAGTTTCGGAAACATCGGAGCAATATATTCATAGATCAGAATTTTTCTTTTGCAATTATAATGAAGGTAAAAATTATAATGATTTGCTTGCTGAACAAGCGCCATATGAAGATTTTTTAAAAGAATATGATCTTCAATATAATAGAATTAATCTAACTCCTATTTGGGACAATGAGCAGGAGTATGACTATGTAATGTGGGGTAATTGGCCAACCGGTCAAGATCAGTATACAGAATGGGGCGCCTACATGAATGATTATCCCGAATGGGCAGAAAAGAATGGTGTTCCATCTCAAGCTGCTGGTGAGTGTAAGTCAACCTCATCGATGAGATTTCATTCAGTACTTCGTCTCCGAATACCTATGGAGGAAAGAGACGAAAGAATATTTACTGATTGGAGAACATGTAAGCTAACGGATGATGCTGATATTTCTGAATTAAAAGCTCTTTATGCTAAACAAGAAAAGCTAGCAAAAGACTTTGGATTAAATGGATGGGGTGTAAGTTTCTTTACTCCTTACAGAGGTATTCAAGATAATCCAGATTGGGATTTAATCATGATGACACATTGGTATAACGCAGAAAGCAGGGTGAATATGATTAGTTCTTATAGAGACTATACAGATTTGCTTAGAGACTCAGGAATATATGAAGAGAGATCTAAGCATATTGATTCATGTTCAGGTGCAAATACATATCAAGGTCATATGGTTTATAACACTCATAAGTAATACCTGTAAAAAACTAAAAAAGGGGCTTATGCCCCTTTTTTCTTTTATAATACAAAAATCTTTGCGGGTGTGGTGTTAACGGCTAGCACAATAGCCTTCCAAGCTATTGGTACGGGTTCGAATCCCGTCACCCGCTCCATTAAAACAAAAGCGGACCAAGGCCCGCTTTTAGTTGACCCCTGGGGAAAAAAATTAAGAGGAATTGGTCAACACTTATATAGACATCCATTTTCTGGATTAGTTCAATTTATATAAAGAAAATTATAAATATTGCAGAGAAACCCATTCCAGTCCCAAATGGTAAAAGTTTATTTTCTTTGGAAGATATTAGGTAAATGATTAATGAAATAATTGACGCCCCTAGAACAATTGGTCCAATTAACTTATAGCCCAATACAGAGCAAAGAGCTGCTAGAAAAATAAAGTCACCATCACCAATACCATCTCTAGATTTAATAGTCTTAAAAATAAAATTAATTAACCATAAAGAGGTGTAACCCAAACAAAGACCAATAAGCGATTCTAAAATTGAGATTTTAATATCTAAATATGCTAAGCCTAAACCCAAAAGTATTATCAAAATACTTATATTTGTTGATAGTAATAGAAATTTATAATCTAGAAGAATTTGCATGATTATTAATATGCAAACTATGTATTTCAAAATACTAATCCAAGAGACTTCAAATGTAACAAAGAATACAACTGAAAAAATACCCATCAAAATTTCATAAAACAAATAGGAGGACTTAATTGGAGATTTACAGTGCCAGCACTTTCCTTTTAAAAATATATAACTAAAGATTGGTATGAGCATCAGAGGATTAAGAGTTTTTTTACATTGAGGGCAAAAGGAGGGTGGACTCACAATCGATATATTTGATGATTCCATTTGAAATGACTGCCTATTTATATAACTGAAAATAAAGCTCCCAAAAATAGACCCAATAAAGAAAAATATTAAGTAATCTATAAAAAACAATTTACTTTCTTTTTGTAAAGAAATAACAAAAGACTAAAAAAAGTAATGTTGGAACTGCATATATTGAAATCACTATTAATTTATCAATCATTTTTAACTCCCAAAGCAAGAGAATCCGGTCTTCTTAAATCAGAAACTCCAATAAATTCACCATCATCGATCATTATTGATTGTGTGCATGTAGCTGTATCAATAATATCAATCTTATAACCCAGATCCATTAATTCATTAATTTGGTTATAGGTTTCTTCTATATCTATATCATCAGGATACCACTGATGATGAACTCTCTTACTGTCTGTTGCTTCTTCTAAAGATTGCTCAAAATCAATAACGTTTAAAATAATTTGTAAAACAGCAGTAATAATCCTTGAACCACCAGGCGAACCAATCGCTAGAAACGGCTCATCATTATCAAAAACTATTGTTGGCGTCATAGAGCTTAAAGGTCTTTTGGCAGGCTCTATTTCATTTGCAATACCTCCTAATAATCCAAATTGATTTGGAACACCTGGCTGTCCTGAAAAATCGTCCATTTCATTGTTCATTAAGATTCCAGTACCTTTAATCGTCACACCTGAACCAAAAGCTGAATTTATAGTGTAGGTATTAGATATAACATTTCCAAACTTGTCAGCAATTGAGAAATGAGTCGTTTCATTCGATTCAGGATTTATATACATTCCTGGATTTATTTTTGATGAAGGTAAGACTCCTAACTCTTCAATTGAAGCAGAAATTATTTTTGCGTACTCCTTTGCTGTTATTTTAGAAATAGGTACTTCAAAAAAATCAGGATCTCCAAGATATTCTGATCTATCGGCATAGGCATATTTCATAGTTTCAGAAAGCAAAGATACATATTGATAGCTATTATGTTCATAAGAGCTTAGTTCAAAATTTTCTAAAATATTAAGCATTTGAACAAGATGTATACCGCCGGAGGAGGGAGGAGGCATGGTAACTATAGTTCTTCCTCTGTAAGTGCCTTTAATTGGATCTCTCCAAATTGATCTGTAATCTAAAAGATCTTGCTCTGTAATTAATCCACCATTTTCTTTCATATCAGCAGCGATTAAGAGAGCTGTTTCCCCAGAATAAAATCCATTTAGGCCATCTTTTTGTATTCTTTTTAATGTCTTCGCCAAATCATTTTGGATTAATCTAGAATCTTTAAGATTTGGATAGTTTCTTAAAAAGATATTTCGAGTTTCATCATAATATGACATTTTTTCAGAATAATTATTTAGTGTCTGAGCCATATAATCTGACATAACAAAACCTCTTTCAGCCAAAATTATTGCTGGATGTATTAGGTCTGCCCAGGGCAAAGAGCCAAACCTTTGATGAACACTCCAAAAACCATGAACCGTTCCTGGAACACCAATTGCGTTATATCCAAATGTTGATTTGAGAATATCAAATTCACCATTTTCATCTAAATACATATCCCTAAAAGAGGCAGCAGGTGCTTTTTCACGATAATCAATAGCATAAGTGTCATTTGAATCTTCATCATAAATGACCATAAATCCACCACCGCCTATATTTCCAGCTCTAGGAAGAACGACTGCTAATGCAAAACCAACTGCAATCGCGGCATCATAGGCATTACCACCTTGAGCTAATATATTTTCACCAATTTCAGTTGCTAAATAGTGCTGAGTTACAACTACTCCATCTGAAGAGATATCTGATTGAGCATAAGAAGCAATCGATTGTGATGGTATAGATATTAAGATAAGCGCAAGAAATAAGTTAAAAAAGATTCTCATCAGTGGACCTTTTTACTTTCGCCAGAGACACTCGATAGGTCATAACCTAAATCTTCAGAAACTGCCGAAATCAGATTATGCGGTGGCTCATCAAATATTAAATCAGTATTTGCATCAATGACATGCCAAGAATTATTCTTAATTTCAGATTCAAGTTGACTTGCTGACCAGCCACAATACCCAAGAAAAAGTTTAAATTTATCAGGCCCAACATTTGTATTAACGCTATTAATTACCTCGGGAGCGCTGGTAAGAAAAAGCCTGTCAGTTAAAGGGCTAGTATTCGCATTCGAGATTGATCTATCGTTATGCAACATGAAAACCTTATCTAAATCTACCGGACCCCCTCTCATAAGTCTTTCAAAACTAGTTATTTGATTATTCGACTTGTTGCCTGTTGATGATAAGAATTTTGAGACTGTAAAATCAGTGGGTTGATTTACGATAAAACCAAAAGCACCATTACTATCGTGTTCGCACAAATAGATCAAAGTATTTGAAAAAAAGTCACCAGGCACTTTCTCTATAAAATATAGAAATTTATTTTTAAAGGATTTCATTAAGATAGCTTATCTACAGCTTCTGCTTTTGCCCATTTATAGTTTGCTTTTCCATTTGGAGCTCTTTTTACTTCATCAACAAACAAGATATTTTTGGGAGCTTTATACCCGGAAATCTTAGTTTTTGTAAAATCAGTTAAATCCTGCTCTGAAATATCAGAATTCTTGTTCAACGAAACAACAGCAACCACTCTCTGACCAAATTTTGCATCATCTAAACCAACAACTAGACAGTCGTAAACACTTTCACTTAATTTAATAGCTTCTTCAACTTCTTCAGGATAGACTTTTTCACCGGCAGTATTAATGCAATTGCTTCCTCTGCCCAGAAGATTAATACTTCCATCTTCATTGATTGTTGCATAATCACCCGGGAAGCTGTACCGAACACCATTGAATTCCTTGAAAGTTTCAGCTGATTTAACAGGGTCTTTATAATATCCTTCAGGAACTAATCCACTTGTTCCAATTTTACCCATAACTCCAGAACCCGGTTCAACTTCTTCACCATCATCAGAAATTATGACCGTCCCTGGATTTAGTCTAAATTTAGCAGTTTCTGTTGGCATTGCTCTAGATGTTATTGATGCGCCCATACCGCCTTCTGTAGAACCCATAGTATCCATTAACATCATGTCATGATGTTCAAGAAGCGCTTTCTTGACTTCACTGCTCCACATTACTCCAGATGAAATTATTAACATTACAGAGGAAATATCATATGGTTTACCGGCTTCTTTAGCTTTATTGAGGGACTCTAACATTGGCTTAGCAAAAGCATCACCAACAATTACAATACTAGAAATCTTAGATCTTTCTACCTCTTCCCATAACTTATCAGCATCAAAACTTAAATTAGGAACAGATACTACACACCCACCAGTCAACATTGGTAGGAAAGCTCCCAACCACATACCAGTTCCATGCATTAAAGGACAAGCAACTAGAGATTTTGGAAGCATATTTGCTTCTTTGATTTGCGCAACATATTGGGGCAATTGATCAATGTCATCAGGCATTTCGAAACCCATTGCTTTAAGGGTCTTCAACATACTTGTTACAAAACCACCTTGCTTATACATAACACCTTTTGGCATTCCAGTTGTACCACCTGTATACAACATATAAATTTCTTCTTCCGACCTGTCTTGAGGCGGAAGTGGGTCAAACTCTTTAATTATTTCATTAAAGAACACAGCATTATCATTCAAAGGCTCAGTTCCGTCATCAATTTGAACGTAAGCTTTCACGTTAGGAAGCTTATCTTTAATTAAATCAATTTGTGATGAGTAACAGCCATGAAAAAAAACTGCTTCAGCATCTGAGTTATCTAAAAGATAAACAAGCTCATCTTCTTTATATCTATAGTTAACATTGATGGGACAACCACCCATTTTGAAAACACCAAATTGAGCAATAAGAAACTCATTGCAATTATGTAAATATATTCCTACTTTTGAATCTTGTTTAAGTCCTTTCTCTTGAAGGAAATTAGCAATCTTTGACGCCTGTGATTCATATTCTGACCAAGAGACAACTTGTGAATCATTAATGAGTGCTGGAGAGTCACCAACAAGGTTTGCATTTGACTCCCAAATCTTTGCAAAATGTAATTTACCAGAACTCATAACTTTTACTATTAAAACATAATATTATTTTCCACAAAAGCATAGTAGAATTTAAGATCATCTAGGGGGGATATTTTATGACAGATGCATACTCAGAAGCAGTAAAAAAGTACACAGAGCCTGGTCAAATTTTTGAGTTCAAAGAAGTTACTAATGACAAGGGCATAACTTACCGAGAATTTTGTAATCCAGCAATACCAGAAAATTTAAGAAAGTTTTTTGATTTTGGATTACTGCATCCTGACAAAGATTGGCTTGTCTATGAAGATGAGCGGTATGAATACAAAGAAATATATGATAAATCAGCAAAGCTTGCCAATGCATTAGTTGCTGCTGGGATACAAAAAGGAGACAGAGTTGCAATTTGTATGGTCAATTCTCCTGAATACATTATAGCTATGATGGGTATTATTGGAATTGGAGCTGTAGCAGTTCCTTTAAACTCTTGGTGGGTTCCAAAAGAAGTAACATATGGTCTACAAAACAGTGAGGCAAAGCTCCTAATTGCAGATGATAAAAGACTGGCAGGTCTAAATGATCTTGATTTGCTAAAAGTTTCAGTAAGATCAGAGTCTAATGACCATCAAGACTTCTATGATTTTTTTAAGGATCAAAGTGATTCATGGCCAGAAGTTGATATTTCTGGTGAAGACAATGCAACTATATTTTATACATCAGGCTCTACCGGCAATCCTAAGGGTGTTTTATTAACTCATAAAAGTATGATTTCAGGTTTCTTTTCATGGCTATGTATTTCTCAGATAAGAGTTGAGTTATATGGTGATGGATTGGATGTTAGTAGTGGCAAGCAACTATCAATTCTTCATTGTGTTCCCTTATTTCATGTAACCGGGAGTCATGTTGGTTTCTTTATGTCGATTCCGGTTGGTAGAAAGATTGTTATGATGAAAAAATGGGATGCAAAAGAAGCACTTGAGCTTCTTGAAAAAGAAAAAATAACAAATATCACAGGTGTACCGACGCAAACTTGGGAGCTTCTAAATCATCCTGATAGAGACAAATATGATCTAAGTAACCTTGAAGATTTATCAGGAGGAGGTGCTGCAAGACCTCCAGAACATGTGAAACAACTTGATGAAGCTTTTAAGGCCAGACCCTCCATCGGATATGGATTAACAGAAACTAATGCGATCGGAACTATTGGTGGCGGTGATGAATATCTTCAAAATCCTTCAAGCTGCGGCAGAGTTGTACCTCCATTAACTGATATAGATATTATTGACTCTAATTGGAACTCATTACCTGAAGGAGAAGTTGGAGAAATTGTTATCAAAAGCCCAGCAAACATGGCTGGCTATTGGAAAAATGAGGAAGCAACAAATGAAGTTCTCAATGATAAGGGATGGTTTAAGTCTGGTGATTTAGGATATTTTGACGGTCCATTTCTGCACATAGTTGATAGAGTCAAGGATCTAGTTATCAGAGGCGGAGAAAATATTTCATGTATTGAGGTAGAAGCAGCAATATATGAGCATGAATCTGTATCGGAGGTTTGTGTTTTTGGGATTCCTGAAGAGCGACTTGGTGAAAAACTCTGTGCCGCGATACATCTAAAAGACTCTAAAAATTTAGATGAAGATGAGTTAAATTCTTTCTTAGCTGAGAGATTGGCAAAGTTTAAGATCCCTGCATTTGTAGTTTTTGAAGACAACCCATTACCGCGAGTAGGCTCTGGTAAATTTTCAAAAACGCAATTACGTGAAATGTTTGTGAATTATGAAAAAGAGCTTTAAATTTTTTCTTTATAATGTATAAATACTAAATAGTAATCATGTCGCATCATATTTTAGTAGTAGAAGACGAACCAGATATAAACAAAACCGTTTCTTATAATTTAGCTAATGAAGGTTTTCACCCTGTAAGTGCTCTCAATCTTCAAGAAGCTGATGATCAACTTTCATCAAATAACATATCTCTAATAATTCTTGATTTAATGCTTCCTGATGGTTCGGGATTAGACTTTTGTAAAACCATCAAGTCATCAAATATGTATAAAAATATTCCTGTAATAATTGTTACAGCAAAGGGAGATGAGGTTGATAAAGTGGTTGGTTTTGAGCTTGGCGCTGATGATTATGTCACAAAACCTTTTAGCGTAAGAGAGCTTATGTTGCGGATCAAAGCAATATTAAAAAGAAATGTGAAGGAAGGAACCTCAAAGTCTAGTTCAGTCATTGCTTTTGATGGCTTGAATATTAATGACGACTCTCATGAGGTTTTTATTAATGGTGTTGAGATAAATTTAACTGCCTTGGAATTTAAACTTCTAAAGCATCTAGTTGATAGAAGAGGTAGGGTTCAAACACGTGACCAGCTTTTAGAAGAAGTTTGGGGATACTCATCTCATGTTACTACCAGAACCGTTGATACTCACGTTAAAAGATTAAGAGAAAAGCTTAAAGAAATGGGTAAACATATCCAAACAATTAGAGGTGTTGGATATAGGTTTTCTAGGTCTTCTGAATAGAAGCTAATGTTTTCTTTTCTCAGAATCTTCACTGTTTTCTTAGTTTCATTTGTATCGTTCTTTTTAATTCTGAACAACTTTGCTGGAGCTTACAGTTCTAATTTTGAAATAAGCATCACAATTATTTTATTTTCATTATTTTCATCACTCGTTGTTTGGAGGATTAATCGCAAAAGAATTAAATTGATTGCAAAACAAACAGATTCTTTTGGAAGTGTTTTAGATAACTTGGGAGAGGGTGTTCTGCTAGCTGGCACATCTGGTGATATTGCATATGCAAATGAAAGCATGCAAAGGATACTTGAGCTTAAAACTCTTAAAAATAAAAATATTAATGATTTAAAAATAAATGCGTTAAAGAATATGTTCAAAAATGCTTTAAAAGATGGCTTATTCCAATATGAATTTCAGATGCAAGGTAAAAGTTCAAATCCTAAATGGTTGCTTGGATCTATAAATAGATCAAAAACAGCAAATGAAATCATTCTTGTTATTAATGATGTTACTGAATTAAGGGCAAATGCTTCTATGAGAAGAGACTTTATTTCGAATTTATCGCACGAATTAAGAACTCCCGTTAGTGTTATTTCTGCAAATGCTGAAACTTTGGTGGGAGGGGCTATTGATAATAAGAAGGATGCAAAAACCTTCTCTAAAGCTATCCTTCATAATGCAGAGAGGATCTCAGGTTTGGTAAGTGATTTAATAGACTTATCAAGGATAGATTATGGCGAGATTCATTTAGATCTTAGTGAATTAAATGTGTGTGATGTTGTGAAAATTGTTAAAGATTCACAATACAGTTCTGCCAAAAGAAAAGGAATAAATATCAATTTCATAGAGAAACAACTACCCAATGTTCTAGCTGACAGAGCTGCTGTTGAAAGAATCATGACGAATCTTTTAGATAATGCTATTAAATATACTAAAGCTAATGATGAAGGTGAGGTTGAGATTGAAGTAAAGAAAGAGAAGAAGTTCATTAAAGTTTTAGTTAAAGATCTTGGCATAGGGATACATAGTTCTGATCAAGAGCTAGTTTTTAAGCGATTCTATCGAACACCAGATGCAAGGGCTAGCCAAAAAACTGGAAGCGGTCTTGGGCTTGCAATTGTAAAAAATCTCACGATAAGCCTTGGTGGTCAAGTTGGTGTCATGAAAAATATGCATAAAGGCAGCACCTTTTGGTTTACACTCCCCATTTACAATTCCTAACTTAAGCTAGTTGTTTAAAGTATATTCCTTTTAAATAAGCTAAAATACTCAGTTCGTTTTTAATATGAGTAAAGTAAATCTAAAATATGTGTTCTACTTTTTAGTGATATCACTATCAACATATCTTCTTGTAAACACTTTAATTTTGAATAGTTCTAATAAAATAGAGGACTTTTCTGTAATTCGACCTATTAATGTTCAAAATAGTTCTATACAAGGCGATATCTCTAATACACCTCCTGCAAGCTTTAACTATGAGTTATCCGCTGTAAGACTGGGTGACGAAAATACATCAGTGATTGTTAAAAAAGGTGGCAAAGAATACGTAGTTCAGATTAATGAGTTATTAGAAAATAAATATAAATTAATACAAGTAGATAAAAGTGTAATAATTTTTGAATTTCAAGGTAAAAAATTTACAATAAATAATAGGTTTAGTAATGAATAACTTTTTTAAAAAATCTTTATTAGTGACGACATTATGCGCATTTTTCATTGTGCATGCGCAAGAAACTTTTATTCTTAATTATGAAGATGTCGATATTAAAAAAGTAACTCAAGATATAGCTAATTTTTCAAAGAAAACTATTATTCTTGATCCAAGAGTAAAAGGGAAAGTCACAATCTTTTCCAACTCATTACTATCCTCTGATGAAGTTTGGGATGTTTATTTACGGACAATACAAGTTAATGGCTTTAGCGCCCTCAATGATGAAAATTTTGTTAGGATTGTTCCTGAAAATGAAGCTACGAGAGATCAAAACTCTGGAGAATCCGGTGGAGAATTTATTACAAGAGTTATCGAGCTTAAAAATAGATCTTCAGTAGAGCTTTTACCACTTATTAAACCAATCGCAGGCAGACAAGCGAATGTTTCAAGTATTGCATCAATTAACTCTTTGCTTATCGTTGATAGAAAAAGCAATGTTGAAAGAATAACGGAAGTAGTTAAATCATTAGATGAAGATAATACTGCAAGTGTTACTATTGTTGACTTAAAGAATCTATCATCAGTTGAAGCAGTTAGAATCCTTGAGAAGCTAAAATCTCAAAATAATCCTACAATAAATAACTTTGTTGCCATTTCTTTTAGTGCATCAAACTCTGTAATAGTATCTGCCAACTCAATAACTACAAACATAATTAAAGAAACACTGCAGCAATTAGATGCTGATGCAATTAGTGAAGGCTCAGTTGCTGTTATATACCTTAAATATGCAAATGCTGAGGAGGTTGCTGGAATAGTAAGCTCCATAGCTTCAAGATTTATTTCTTCAGAATCAGAAAAGCCAATCGTTACATATCATGCACCAACAAATTCAGTTGTTGTGTCCAGTGATGAATCTAATATAGCAACCATAAAAAATCTTATATCTAAGCTTGATATTAGAAGGGCTCAAGTATTAGTAGAAGCTATAGTAGTTGAGCTTTCAGAAACAGCAGCAAGAAGTTTAGGTGTAGAAACTATTTTTGCCGGTGCAGAGGATGGAGAAATACCTATTGGGATTACTAGATTCCAAAATGGAACAGGACCTGATCTGCTAGGCTTAACAGGGTCTGCGATTGAATCTGGCGACAATGCTAACTTTTCAAATATTGCAGCTAATTCGCTTTTAAACTCTCAGGGCATAATTGCAGGTATTGGAAGAATATCAGAGGATGATGACAGCATGATAGCGATAATTAATGCTATAGATGCAGATAAGAATTCTAATATCTTAACTACCACATCACTGTTAGCAATGGATAATGAGGAAGCTTCTACAGTTATTGGTCAAGAAATTCCCATTACAACAGGTGAAAGTTTAGGTTCAAATAATACAAATCCTTTCAGGACAACCTCAAGAGAGGAGGTTGGTATAAAACTTTCAATAAAGCCGCAAATTAATGAAGGAAATTCAGTTATCTTAGAGATAAAACAGGAGGTTTCTGGTGTTGCTGGTCCTCTGACTGGGACTACTGATTTAATTACAAACAAAAGAACCATAGAAACAACTGTTTTAGTAGATAACAATCAAATTATTGTATTGGGTGGATTAGTTGATGAAGATATACAGGAAGATATTCAGAGAGTACCTGTCCTTGGTTCAATTCCAATTCTAGGTAAACTATTTCAATCATCCAGTGAGTCAAAAGTTAAAAAGAATTTAATGGTTTTTTTAAGACCTAAGATTTTAGTTGACTCGGAATCGGTTTCTCAGATTTCTACTGAAAAGTATAATTTTATTAAAGCAGAACAGTTACTCAAGCAACAATCTAAGCTAATCGACCTCACAGAAGATAAATAGATGTCTGATATACCTAATGATGCTATGGCTGAATCATCAAGTATTCTTCCCTACGACTTCGTAAAACAGAATAATATCTTTGGAATAGATAATAATGGCGAAATTAAGATTTATTCAACTTCAGAACTAAGTTTTGATATTCATCAGGAGCTATTAAGGTATATAGGTAAATCATTTGAAGTAGAAATTTGTAATGGTGAGGAGTTAAATAACCTTATAACAGCAAACTTTTCTGTAATTTCTCAAAACTCAGAACTTTCAGAAGAACTTAAAGATAATTTTGATCTTAAAACTTTTGCAGGAACAATTTCAGCTACAGAAGATCTGTTAAGTGGGAGCAACGATGCACCTATCATTAAGCTTATAAATGGTATTTTAAGTCAGGCAATAAAGTTAAGAGCATCAGATATCCACTTTGAGCCTTATGAGGACTCTTTATCGGTGAGATACAGAATAGATGGAATACTTCAAGAAGTTATATCCCAAGATCCTAGACTCACACCATTAATAATTGCCAGACTAAAAGTAATTTCCAAACTTGATATATCTGAAAGGAGATTGCCTCAGGATGGAAGAGTTTCGCTATCTCTTGGAGATAAAAATGTTGATGTTCGTGTTTCAACTCTACCATCTACATATGGAGAAAGAATTGTATTAAGACTCTTAGATAAACAATCAGCACAAATTAATATTAATGATCTTGGTTTACCACAAATAATACTTTCAACTTATAAGAAGTCTTTAAGTGAATCCGAAGGTATTATCTTAGTTACCGGACCAACTGGCTCAGGAAAAACTACTACTCTTTATGCTGGTCTTAGAGACCTAAGTGATTCATCTCAAAATATTCTCACTGTTGAGGATCCAATAGAATATACCTTAAAAGGCATTGGCCAAACGCAGGTTAATCAAAAAACTGGATACTCTTTTGCTACGGGATTACGTGCAATGCTTAGGCAAGATCCTGATGTTGTGATGGTAGGAGAAATAAGAGACACAGAAACAGCGCAAATTGCCATACAGGCCAGTTTAACGGGCCACCTTGTGCTATCAACTGTGCATACAAATAGTGCTGTTGGTGCTATTACTAGACTCAGAGACATGGGAATAGAATCATTTTTGATATCTTCTAGTTTAAAAACAGTAATTTCTCAAAGACTTGTAAGAAGGCTATGTGATAGTTGCAAAGTTAAAACCACTATAAACAAAGATATAGCTGATTTATTTGGTTTAAAGCACAATCTTGAAGTTTATGATCATGTAGGATGTGATGATTGTAATGGAACAGGATACAAAGGAAGGATTGCTGTTGCAGAGTGCGTAAATGTCGATAAAACCATAAAAGACATGATTCATAACGAAAAGTCAGAGAATGAGATTAATGAGTATGTGTTTAAAAATACTCCCTCAATAAATTCTTCGTGCTCGAATCTTCTTATTGAAGGTATAACGTCTTGCGATGAACTAATTAGATCTAACAATATAAAAGAAGATGCCTTCGTATAGCTATAAGGCTTTTGACTCTGAAGGTTCAATTCAATCAGGATATATAAATGCCGATAGTGAAAGATCGGCAAGAAAAGAAATAAAAAGTCTTAATTTAATACCTCATAAACTTAAAAAAATAAAATCTCAAACTACCAAAAGATATAAGATCAAAAATAAAGATTTGGTTCTTGCTACCAGACAAATTGGCACACTCCTTGAGGCAGCTGCTCAAATTGATGAGGCTTTAAAGATGACTGCTGAACAAGTCAAAAATAAAGATTTAAAAAATATATTATTTAATTTAAGAGATGAAATAATTCAGGGCAAAAGGCTAGGGGATGCAATGGAGGCTTACCCTCAGGTTTTTGACAATACATATACATCATTAATTAAAGCTGGTGATACTTCAGGAAGACTTATTGAGATGTTTAAATCTTTATCCGATTATCTTGAGGAGAGTTTATCTATTAATCAGAAGGTTCGGACTGCTTTAACATATCCATTCATTCTTTTTTCTTTTTCAATAATAGTAGTAATTTCGTTACTAACTTTTGTTATGCCTCAGGTTGTAAATCAATTCGTTAAATCAGGCGTCGATCTGCCCTTGTTAACATCAGTATTAATGAATATATCTTCTAATATGATTTATATAATCCCGTCTATCATACTGATATTAGGTGTTTCTTTTTTTTATTATAAGAAGTTACTAACTACTGAAAAGGCAATAAATATTCATAGAATCTTTCTTAAAATTCCAATTTTTGGAGGATTCTTATTAAAATCTGAGACTGAAAGATTCAGTAGTACTATGTACTTATTGATGTCATCAGGGATAGTTCTAGATGATGCACTTCAAGAAACATCTCAAGTTTTGAACAATGCTTATCTAAAAGATCGCCTTAATAAAATAATAAAATCAGTAAAAGAAGGTTCTGATTTTTCACGTGCTCTAACGCGTGAACAAATATTCCCAGATATCTTTAACCAACTTATTTCCAGTGGTTACAGGTCTGGTAACCTTGCACCAATGTTCAAAAAAGCTTCTGATTTTATGAAATCTGAGATTGAAACAACACGATCAACTGTTCTATCTCTCATAGAGCCATTAATCATTATTATTATGGGTGGATTTATTCTTTTAATCGTTATGGCTATACTTATTCCTATAATGCAAATGAATACACTAATATTAAATTAATTATGAAAAAAGGATTTACTCTAATTGAGCTCATGGCAGTAATTGTGATACTTGGCATATTAGCAACAGTCGTTGCAGTTAATGTATCTCCTTTTCTCCAAAGAGCGAACTTAGAAAAAGTAAGAGCAGATATTTCACAAATTGAGAAAGCGCTGGAACTATATAAATTTAATGAGCTGACTTATCCCACAACAGATCAAGGAATACAGTCATTAGTTGCTCCTCCGTCAGATCTTAAACGACCATCACTCTATCCTGAAGGAGGATATATAAAGTCTTTTCCTCAAGATCCATGGGGTAGAGAATATCTTTATCTGTATCCTGGCTTAAAAAACTCATCCTATGATGTCTACACTTTAGGTGCTGATGGAGTGGAAGGAGGTACAGGTGAAAATGCAGACCTCGGTAATTGGCTTAAATAAAAAACCAGGATTTACATTAATAGAATTACTTATTGTAATTGTCATTATTGGAATAATGTCATCAATACTTCTTTTAAATACCAATATTGTTAATATTAGTAACTCACCCAGGACTTTAGAAGAAAGCTTTTCTGAAATTTCCCAAGAAAGCATAATTCGCGGAAAAGTTTTAGGATGGTATGCAAATACAAATGAACAGGCTATTTATGAAATAGCTAATGAGGAAACTGAAATAATCTCAAAACCTATATATAGCTATACCTGGAATGAATTTACTGAATTTGAAAAAGAAATAGAGACAAGCGATGGTCTTAAATTCAAGTTATCTAATGATGATTTAGATTTACCTTATATCCTATTCTATCCATCTGGCGAAACAACAGGGGCAAAATTCACTTTTTACAACAATAATCAGAAATATAATTTTGTTCTTACTCATGGAGGAGAATTCTTAAGAATTGATGAATTTTAAGAGAGGCTTTAGCTTAATAGAGGTTTCCGTTTCGCTTTTAATACTAAGCGTCGCTGTAATGTCGGTTTATCAAACATTAAGTTCAACAACCTTATCAATCTTCTCTTTAGAAAATAGAGTAATTGCTAGAGAGATAGCAAATAACAGAATTTCTTTAATTAACACTCTAGAAAAACCATTTAATCAAAAAAATAGAAGCGGTTCGTTGGTTTTTTATGGAGATGAATGGGAGTGGAAAGAAACGTTTAATGAAGCTCCAATGAAATCTTATATTGAATATCAAATAGAAATAACCAAAAAAGATAACACCCAAGTTATATATGAAACTAAGGGTTTTTTAAAAAAGAATTAAATGAAAAAAGGTTTCACACTAATAGAAGTATTAATATCTTTAGTTATTCTTTCAATAATTGCGATTGTTTCTACAAACTTTCTTCAATCATCAATTGATTTAAGGAATCAAAGCAAATCAAAAGTAGATGATATAAAAGTATTTAACTTAGGAGTGAGCACGATAAGAAGAGATCTTATGTCAGCAGTGAATTTACCCATGCGAGATAACTTCGGGAATCAGCTACCTAATTTTATAGGTAGCAATACAGACAAAAAAATTACTTTCCTCGGTTTTATTAATAGAATTGATAGTTCGAGATCGTCCATCTCAAGAATTGAATATTTATTCGATGATACAAAATTTATCAGAAGAGTTTACTTTACAGCAGATCCTTATGACTACGATGATCATATAGACTCAGTTATTTTCAATAATATTGAAGATGTTGAAATATCTTTTTTATCCGATAATAGATGGTTTACAGAGTGGCCCGCTGGGCAATCTGCAGCATATAAAATTCCAAAACTTGTGAAAATTGAGATAAACGATAAGGACAGAGATTTTGAAATAATTATTAATCCAAACATAGATTATGTATACAGATAATAAAAGAGGAGTAGTGTTAATCTCAGTGCTACTGATTGTACTTATTCTTTCTGGAATAAGTGTATCTCTCGGTGAGATATTTTTTAAATCTATCAAAAGATCAGCATATATTGAATTTCAATCAACATCGATCCAGCTTCAAAGAAATATGGAAAGTCTTGGCATAGATCTAATCGATCAAAATTTAAGATATAACAAAGGATACCTTACAAAAAATGATCAATTATTGAAGGATGAAATATTTTTTGAAAGTAATGGATTCCTTATTCGCTCTAGACTAGCAGATACATCAAATTGTTTTAACTTAAATTCATTATTAATTTCTGCTGAAAACAATAAGCTTCCTAATGATAGATCTATCTCTGTCTTGAGTAATATGTTGTTATTTCTTAATTATGAAGATAGACAAATTGATACATTAATTGACCAGATAATTGACTGGGTCGACTATGATGATCAGCCAAGATCAAACGGATATGAGGATTATTTTTATACAGGCCCCATTAACGAACCAAGACAATACACATCCAAAAGAACTCTTTTTGATTTCTCAGAATTAAATAACTTACCAGCTTCAAGAGAGTTTGATTTAAATGAACTGAAGAAATACATATGTGTTATTCCATACTCTGAAAAAACAAATATAAATGTAAATACACTAGAGTTAGAAGACGCTCTTGTTCTTGCATCTTATTTGGGTATATCAATAGATGATGCAGAATATTTGATAATGAATAACCCTATTGATGGATTCAAAACTATTGAAGAATTTAAAGATGCATTTACAAACTACTTACCTGATAAAAGCATGAATAATTTTTCAACTAATACAGAAAGTTTTTATTTAATGTCTGATACGATTTATGAAAATTATACTTTCAAAAGCAAATCTTTAATTACAATAGAGAAGGGAAGAGCTACTATTACAACAAGAACATATAATAACTAGATGAAGCAATATATTATTTCAACAAATTTTTCTTCAGAGAAGCTTAATTTAGTTTGCTTTGAAGGTAATAAAAAGATTCAGGAAGAAGAAATATCTTTAAGTGATTTTAAAAATAATATTGATCCTGCTTCAATAATTTATCTTCTTTTAGATAGCTCAAAGATTTCAACGTTCAACTTTAAAAAAGAAGAAGGTGAAGCAAAAGAGAAATATGAAGCAAGGTTCTTTGCAGATAAAGAAGATATTCTTGTAAATGATATTTCTAACCAGAAATTTTTCTCTTTCTCAGAAAATAACAATGATTTAGTTTTTCTCATTGATAAGGAATATTATGAAGATATTCAGAATGAACTAAGTAAACTTAATAATAAAATCTTTTTAATTCCAGAATATTTCTTACTCGGTGAAATAGATACAGATGTTTCAGTAAATACCAAACATAAATTATTTATTAAGCTTTCAGACGGTAGAGGATTCTCCATATCAAAAGAACACTCTGATTCTTTTTTAGAGTCTATAGCTATTGATGATCTTGAAGAAAAATCAGGAGATTTAGAGGAGTTGCAAGAACAATTTCTTGCATCAAATGACTCTAGTATTAATTTCTTTAAATTTAGGCCGACTATTGCAAATGTTTTAAACAAATTGATGATAACTAAAAGAGATGTTATAGCTCTGTCTGCGATATTTTTAATAATGGTTAGTTTTCCTTTTATCCAAAAAAATATCCTTCAAAGTCAAATAGATAATTATAAAAAGGAGACTCTTATAATTTTTAAAACGCTTAATCCAAGCTTTAATAGAGTGATTAACGCTCGTGCACAGATTGATCAACTTCTTGCAAATCAACAAACGCAATCTATTGAAAGATATAATTTTGATAATTCGTACTTCAAGTATATTGATAGATTCAATTTAGATTATGTTAAATCTACTCAGATTGTAATTGAAACCCAACAACTTGTTATTGAAATTGATGATATGCCTGCTTCTCAATTTAATCTGGCGAAAAGTTTATTTACCAACTTTGGTGTGGTTCTTATTAATGAGGAAATTAACGAGAATGGTAATAAGGTCTCAGGGAAACTTACATTCAGGTATTCATAATGGATTTTTATAGAAACTTAAACGAAAGAGAAAAAAAGCTAGTACTTTTGTCACTTGGACTTTTAGGCATCCTTTTAATTTCTTTTTTAATTAATTCTGTATCTTCAGATTTAAGGAATGTTAAAAGAATCCATAAAAGTACTGAAAGTGATTATCTCTATGTGCTTGAGAAAGCAAATATTATTTCTGCAAATATTGAAAGTCAGAACATTAAACTTTCTGGCGTGAGTATTTATGAACATATTTCAAGTAATGAGAAGCTAAAATTACTTAATCAAGAAAGCGTTGAGCTTAGGAATATCAATGGTAAGGAAAATCTTACCTTTACAATTTCTAGATTAGATTTGCTAACCGATGTTGTAAATGAGCTCTCTCTTTTTTTCAATAAAAATCCTTATGACATAAAAATAGAAAAATCTATCAATGGGAGTTATCAAATTAGTATAAATTTTTAATTCTGGTGTATAGTTTGGTTTTTTATAAATAAATGGATTTCTTTTTTGACTCACCTATATTAATTCTTGCTACTGCATCCGCTCTTGGTTTATTTATGGCTTGGGGTATTGGAGCCAACGATGTTGCTAATGCAATGGGAACTTCAGTTGGAAGTAAAGCTATAACACTTAAAC
>OCZA010000084.1_pt1 | contig 30921 bp, 32 predicted proteins | sample 1539021 | NCBI WGS metagenome assembly OCZA01 (sample SAMEA2619376, study PRJEB22493) | marine metagenome | biome: marine biome (ENVO:00000447); feature: surface water layer (ENVO:00002042); material: "saline water (ENVO:00002010), including plankton (ENVO:xxxxxxxx)" | depth 5 m | reverse complement strand
AGCAGTCAAATCCATTGATACTTTTCCAATAACATTGGCTTTTTTTCCATCAATCAAAACATACCCTTTATTTTCTGTTGTTACTGGATATCCATCCGCATAGCCCACTGGCAAAATTCCAATTTTTGAATCTTTTTTTGCTTTCCATTTTCCATCGTAACCAACTTTGTCTCCTTTCTTAACATCTTTGATTGAGATTAATTTAGTTTTAAAGGTTATAACATTTTCTAATCCTATTTTTTTACCAATGTCTTTTTGATCAACCCCGTAAAGAGAAATACCTGGCCTTACAATATCTTTATGCGAGCTTTTATAATTTAACAGCCCCCCCGAATTGCATAAACTTGAAAAAAAATTTTCTCCGTATTTTTTTAATTTTTTTTCAATGCGGTTAAATTTATCTATTTGTTTTTTTGAATTGGTTTTAGAAGATATAGATCCAGCAGCAGAAGAAAAATGACTCATCAGAACAATTTTTTTTGTTTTTGTTTGAAATATTTTAAAAATATCTAAAACTTCTTCTTCTTTAAAACCTAACCTATTCATTCCTGTATCTAATTTAATCCAAACTTTTATTTCTTTAGGAAAATTTTTTATTTTTTTTACAAAGTTTATTTGTCTTTCTGAATGAATAACTAAATCGATTTTATTTTTAAGTAGTAAATTAAATTCTTTCTGATCGTATGGTCCTTCCAAGCAAAGAATATTTTTTTTTGAAATTTTTCTCACTTCTAAGGCCTCTTCTGAAGTCGCTACAGAAAAACCATCAATAAGACTTTCTATTTCTTTCACAACAGGTTTAAAACCTAATCCATAAGCATTAGCTTTCACAACCGGATAAAAAAGGGAATCCTTAGACAAGGATTTTAGTTTTTTAAGATTTCTCTTTATTGCCGAAAGATTTATTTCTGCAATTGTTGGCCTAGTCAAAGTTATTCGTCCCAGTCGTCGTCAGGTCTGGTTAAAGCCGGATCATCGAGAGCTAAGTCTTCAAATTTTGCACATCTAGCAGCAAAATGCAGCTTTCTCTTTCCTGTTTCGCCATTTCTATGTTTTGCCACTATTATTTCGGCAAGACCTGCTGTTTCGGGTGTTTTATCATAGACTTCCGGTCTAAAAGGAAAAAGAATAAGGTCTGCGTCTTGTTCTAAGGCTCCTGAATCTCTCAAGTCTGCCATTACCGGTCTTTTAGTTGTCCTAGACTCTGATGCTCTATTTAATTGAGAAAGAGCTACAACAGGTACATCTATTTCTTTTGCAATAGCTTTCACTGAACGAGATATGTCTCCCATTTCTGTTACTCTATTATCATTTCCTGTATCAGAGCTCATAAGCTGAAGATAATCTATTGCAATTAAAGCAAGATCTGGGTGTTCTCTTTTAAGTCTTCTAGATCTAGATAAAATTTCTGAGGGGGTCAGACCGGAAGTATCATCTACAAATAATCTACTTTTATGCAAAATTGATGCAGCTTCCTCGATTTTTCTATGATCCTCTTCAGTAAGGTCTTTAACTTGTTGTAATTTTTTTAGATCTACCTTAGAAATGATTGAAAGAAGTCGATACATAATAGATCGGTTAGACATTTCCATACTAAAAAATAATACTGGCAATCCATTTTGAATAAAATTCGCTGCCATACTTAGAGCAAAAGCTGTTTTTCCCATGCTTGGCCTTCCAGCCACTAAAATTAAATCCCCCTCTTGAAGTCCCAAAGTAATATTATCTAAGTCTCTAAATCCAGTACTAAAACCAACCAAGGGGGAGTCAGATTTTGATGTTTTTTCCATATTATCCCAAACTGGCTGAATTAAATCTGACGCCATTTTTGGTCCGTGTTTTCTATCTAAAGAATCTCTTAACTTGACTAATTTATTTTCAGCAGAACTAAAAGCTGTTTCACTTTCAAGAGAATCAGTTTCACTAGCTAATTTACTTATGTCAGAAGCAGTAGAAATTAGCTTTCTTAAACTAGAAGTTTGTTTAATTATTTCAGCGTAATTTGAAAAGTTTGCTACACCAGGAGTTTCGACTGCTAATTTTTTTATGTATTCTTTTTCATCAAATCCTCTAACTGAAGATACTTCAGGGTCTGATGTTAAGGATTCAACTAAGGTAACCGTATCTAGTTGAATTCCAAGGTCGTGTAATTTCTTTATAGCTTTAAATATTAACCTGTGTTCAGTTAATGCAAAGTCTTCTTCTTCTATTATAACTGCTACTGAATCCCATAATTCCGGATCTAGAAGGACCCCTCCTAAAACTGCTTTTTCAGCTTCAATAGACGTAGGTTGTTCAAATTCGTTTCTCATAAGACAGCAAAGTATTCTCCCATTAGAAAGAATTTAAAACAATTAAGATTTTGAATTATTCTGCTTTAATGGAAAGATTGATTGAAGCTATAACTTCTGGGTGAAGTTCGATATCTATGGAGGATTCACCAATTTCTTTTATTGCTCCCTCTGGCAATCTAATAGATTGTCTTTCTACTTCAAAATCATTAGCCTCTAATCCATCAGAGATTTCTTTTGTACCAACTGAGCCATACATAACACCTTCTTCTGAAACTGCTACTTTAACTTCGAGATTAAAGTCGTTTAATTTTTCTAGAAGTTCATTAGCTTGAGCAATTTTAAGTTTCTCTGCTTCTAATAGTTTTGTTTTTTCAGCTTCATAAACTTTTAAATTCTCATCATTAGCAGGAATAGCCTTCCCTTTTGGAAGTAAAAAATTTCTTCCATAACCAGAATTGACGTCCACTAGATCTCCCGGTGAACCAAGTCCTGTAACGGTTTCTTTAAGAATAATTTTCATAATTTAGTTATGACTGTCTGTATATGGAAGTAAGGCTAAAAGTCTAGCTCTTTTTATAGCAGTTGTTAGTTGTCTTTGATATTTAGCACTAGTTCCTGTCATTCTAGCAGGAGAAATTTTGCCTGATTCATTAATAAATTTAGAAAGAAGATCGACGTCTTTATAATCGATTTCTTCTACATTAGCCGCAGTAAACTGACAGACTCTTTTTTTATTAAGAAGATTGTCTGAATTTTGTTTTCTTGATTTTTTCTTATCAAACTTTCTTTTCATCTATTTATCCTCTGTCGAGTCATTGCTCTCATTTTGCTTTTGTTCTTGTGAATCATCACTTGCTTTGTTTTCTTCTTTTGTTTCTTCTTTAACTTCGGCTTCTTTCTTAACAGATTCTAATGTGGTTTCTTGAGAGCTACTGCTCTGATCTTTTGTTTGAGTCATTAATGCTGAAGTTTCAGACTCAGCTTTTCTCTTTTTTACAATAGATGAGCGAAGGATGCTTTCATTGAATTTAAAAAGATTTTCTATTTCTTTAAGGTTTTCGGGCTGGCACTCAAAATTTAACAAAAAGTAATGTCCTTTTGAACAATCATCTATCTGATAGGATAAATCTCTTAACCCAATATCTTCGGATCTGTGCAAAACCCCACTAACAGAACTTATTTGTTCTTTGCATTTATCAAAGAGTTTAGACTCTTTCGCCTGCTGTGGATTAACTATATATATTAGCTCGTAATGATTCATATTTATTCCTTTTGGTTAATGCCTCTATGTTCAATACAGTAGAAACAAGGAAACGTTGCGAAGTGTATTTTATAAGCATTACTTAAGCAATAGCTATTTTTATAATCCTTTCTAAAATTGAAATAAAAGACTCATCATCTAATATTGCTGACTTTGGCACTAAGCTTTTTTCAGTCATTCCTGGAACAGTATTAACTTCCAGGAAATAAAATTTATTTCCATCATCTATTAAATCTACCCTGCCCCAGCCTGAACATCCAATTGCTTCAAAACATTTGGATGCTTCCTTTTTTAAAAAAGCCTTCCTCTTAGCACTTAAATCAGCTTTTTTATAAACAGTATCTTCTTTATTGTATTTAGCATTAAAGTCATAGTAATCGGCATTAGGGATTATTTCTAAAGGGTTGTAAGCATGATTTCCTATAATTGAAACTGTTAGCTCTTTGCCCTCAACATAAGATTCAATTAATATCTCACTATCAAATTTTCTTGCTTTTTTTATTGCCTTGTTTAAGTTGCCTTCATTATTTTCAATTATAGAAATACCATAACTTGAACCTTCACTTGCTGGCTTAACAACTACTTTATTAGATAAATTTAAAATGTCTTCAAAATTATTATGCTTCCACTCTATAAAATGAGGTGAGCATATATTTAATCTTTGCCATATTTTTTTAGTAGTAATTTTGTTCATTCCTAATTTAGAGGAAATAGCATCGCTGCCAGTATATGGAACGTTTATTTGATCTAAAAAATTTTGTAGATACCCATCTTCACCGCCTCTTCCATGAACTAAAATAAATGCTAAATCTATGTCTTTAAAAGTCTTTTCTTTGGTAGCCATCTCTTTGGAAACTAAATCTATAAGTTTTGGCTTGAAACCATTTTCTAACAAACAATTAAATACAGCTCTTCCACTTTTTACGGAAATATCTCTTTCTGCAGACCATCCTCCAAATATGATTCCTATTTTTAGGGCTTTAAGATCTTTCATTGATACTGAGATATTAGTTTTGCAAGAGCAGAAGTATTTCCAGCTCCTTGCGTTAGGATTAAAGAATGATCTGAAACTAGATCTTTAAGCTTTAAAAGCGCATCTTCTACTCCATCTGCTTTAATAATATTATTTTTTGTATTTGCAGCTTTTAATAAATCGTCACTTTCAAAACCTTTGATAATTTTTTCACTTGCCGGATATACATCTAATAAAATTAGATCATCAATTTCAGATAAAATTTCAACAAAATCGTTAAATAAAGCCTTAGTCCTAGAGTATCTATGAGGCTGGAAAATAACAATTTTTTTGTTATGTTTCCAAACTGTATCAATTGTTTCCAAGGTGACTTTAATTTCTTTAGGATGATGCCCGTAGTCATCAACCAAAGTTATGCCCTTATTAAAAATATTATTTGAAATTACCTCAAAACGTCGTTCAACTATCTTACAAGTCAACAAAGCTTCTGAAATATGTTTAATATTTAAACCTTCTTCAATGCTCATAATTATTGAGGCAACAACATTTAGAACATTATGTTCGCCATGCAAAGGTACAGAGAATTTAAAGCAAGAATTATCTAAATTATTTTTTAAATTAAATTCACACCCATCAACTGATTGAGTGAGACCTGTAATCTGGAAATCGTTTGAATTTTTAAAACCATAAGTTATAAAATTTCTTGGAACTTCTCTTATTAATTGTTCAAGTGCTTTCTCGTCACCGCAACAAACTATTTTTCCTTGAAATGGAATATTCAATGCAAATTTTTTAAATGCGTTTTTTAATTTTTCATAGTCTCCTTGATAAGTTTCTAAATGATCATTATCAATGCTCGTAATGATTAAGTTACTCGGCTTCAACAAAAGAAAAGAGCCATCGCTTTCATCGGCTTCAGCTAAAATATGAGGCCCTTGACCAAGCGAAGCATTTGATTCAAAAGATTTTATTTTTCCTCCAATAATATAAGTAGGATCTAAATTACATTTTGTGAAAATATGGGCAAGAATACACGTCGTTGTAGTTTTTCCATGACTACCTGCTATTGCAATGCTTTTCTTCATAGTCATTAAGTTAGCTAACATTTCTGCTCTTTTAATAACGGGTATGCCCGTTTTCTTTCCATAGATAATTTCTGGGTTATCTTCAGCTATAGCAGAAGAGTAGACGATGAGATCTATTTTTTTTAGATTTTTAGAATCATGGTTTTGAAATATATCTATGCCTAAATTTTGTAATCTTGAAGTTATTTCAGATGGACTATTATCAGATCCTGAAACTTTATATCCAGAATTTAAAAGGATTTCTGCTATTCCGCTCATGCCAGCGCCACCAATTCCGATTAAATGAATATTTTTTATCTTATCCACTAAGTCCTCTTTATTTCTTCATAAATAATTTTTTCTGGATGCTTTAAAGATGATCTGTAAGAGTTTTCTTTCATTAGCTCTAATTTTGTTACTTCTGTTTTCTTGATATTTTCTAAAACTAAAATTAGATCCTCTTCTAAATTTTTTGTTTCCTCAACTAAAAATCCCGCGTTAACATCTTTCAAACTCTTTGCATTAAAAAACTGATGATTATCTACGGCCCAAGGCAAAGGAATAAATATTCCTAAAGAACCAGAACAAGCAATCTCAGAAACAGTTAAGGCTCCAGATCTACAAATTATAATATCTGCCCATCCATAATATTCATGAATATTTTCTAAATATTCAATTATTTCTACTCTATTTTTTTGGATTGAATTTTCTTTATATATAGTCTGAGTTTCTTCAAAATTCCCTCTTCCACATTGATGTTTAATCCATAGATTTTCAATTTTAGATAAAGCTTTTGGCATTGCAGAATTCAAACTTCTTGAGCCTTGACTGCCACCTAAAACAAGAACTTTAAAAAAATTATCCTTTAAAAAATTTTTTTTACTATCTTCATAAAGATTATAAATATTTAAGTTTAATGGGTTACCAGAAAGAATCATTTTATCTTCCTGGTCCGATATTTTATTAAAATATTTTTGTGTTTGTTTGAATCCACAAAAAACCTTTTTTACTTTTTTAGTACTCACTAAAAGCCTAGAAACTGAGCCAGGAATAGTATTCTGCTCTTGCAGATAAACCGGGCCTTTAAAGTAAAAAAAAGCTGCCAACGAAACATACCCTCCAAAAGCTAGCAAAGGAATTTCATTTTTAACAAAAATTTTGAATGGCCAGATTTTTATTAAGAAATAGATCCCTGTCAAAAAGAAAGCTATCAATGCTTTAAATTTTGAGAAGAATGATTTTCCTCTAAACCCTGATAAAGGAATTTTTATAAACTTTATTTTAAGATTTTCAGCAATTTTTTTTTCTGGTCCTCTTGAAGTACCTATCCATATAACCTCAACACCCTCAGAAAGGAATTTTTCTGCCATAACTTTTGCAGGATATACATGGCCTCCTGTACCTCCAGATAAAATATAAATCTTTTTAATTTCAGACATTTAAAATTTTATTTTTAATTATAGAAGATTCTGAAATTTCAAAATTTATTCTTAGTACCAAAGCAATTAGTGCAAACATTAGTAAAAGATTGGTTCCACCAAAACTTATAAAAGGGAGCGTGATCCCTTTAGTAGGAAGCATCCCGCTAGATACACCTATATTAATAAATACATGTAAAGCAATACAAATACCTGCTCCATAGGCAATATAGGAACTTAAATAATATTGTGCATGTCTGGCTAATCTTCCTATATAAAAACATTTAAAGACCAAGAAAGAAAAGACAAACACTAGGAAAATACAGAAAAGCAAACCCAATTCTTCGGCAATTATTGCAAAAATAAAATCAGTTTGAGCATCAGGAAGATAATGAAGTTTTTGAAGACTCTCTCCTAAGCCAACCCCAAACCAGTCTCCTCTTCCAAAAGCAATCAAGGAATGAGAAAGTTGCCACCCTTCTTCTTGATAAGTTTCCCAAGGATTCATAAAACTTAAAATTCTTTTCATTCTCCAGGGGACAGTTAAGATCATTAGAACAAAAACAGATATTCCTAAAGAAAAAATAACTAATAAATGTTTTATTGGGGCTCCTGCAATAAACATGATGCTTAGAGCAACAATAAAAATTACTGCGGAAGAACCTAAATCTGGTTCAAATAAAACTAGGGCTATTGCCATCACAACTACTAGAATTGGCTTCCAGAATCCTTGCCATTTTTCTTTAAATTCTTCTAGTCTTCTAGAACAATATGAGGAAATATAAATTATTAAAGCAAATTTCATTATTTCCGAGGGTTGCAAGGAAAAACCAAAAATTCTTATCCATCTATTTGCTCCATTTACTTCTTGCCCTATGAATGGAGCATAAACTAAGAAAAGCAAAACAAAAGCTAGTAATAATATTTGAATGTCTATCTTTGACCAAAAATTTACTGGAAACCTAAAGATAAGCAAAAAAACAATTAAAGCGATAACTATTTTACTTAGATGAGAGATAGTCATGGAAAAACTTCCATCTGTTAATGGCAGAGAAACAGAAGAAACCATAACAATGCCGAATAGAGATAAAAAGAAGACCGAAAAAATTATACCCCAATCAAAATCCTTAAAGTTATAGTCTCTGTATAACTCTCCAAAAATTATTCTTTGCCAAAGAGATTGTCTATTACTTTTATTCATTAAGAACCATTTTTTTAAAAGTATCTCCTCTTTCATAATAACTAGAAAAAGCATCTAGGCTTGAACAAGCCGGCGATAAAAGAATTACCTCATCAACAAGGGCAACTCGTTCAGCAATTTTTAAAGCTTCCTTTAAATCCTTAGCTTCGTATAATTTTTCTTTACGAACATTACTTTTAATCAAGTTTCTATCCTCGCCATATACGATTATATTTTTACAATTATCAGATAGAAAATTTGAAAATTTATTAAAATCTACTCCTTTTCCTCTTCCCCCGCATAAGATATTAACTTCTCCAAATTTTTTTGCGCTTTCTACAGCTTCTTTGGCTGCGCCAATATTTGTTGCTTTAGAGTCGTTTATATATGTCCTCCCTTTTTTATCTTGATGAAAAATTTCAAATCTATGATCTAGTTTTAAATAATTTCCCAAAAAATTTTCTAAATTAATATTTAAATTAAGAGAAGTTAAAATGGCATCAACAGCATTTAAATTTTGCTCTTCTATTCCCAAGTTTTTAGAGCTAAAGAAAATATCTGCATTAAAAATGTCATTTTTATTGATTTCATTTCCAATTTTAATTTTTGCTTTTGTAAAAATTGAATTTTTAGTTTTAAGATAGTTTTTAAAAGATTTATGGTAATCCAAATGATCTTCAGTAATATTCAAAATTGCTGCAATGTCACATTTAAGATTATTGCTTATTTCTAAGTGAAAACTTGATACCTCTATTAAAGAAAAACTTAAGCTTTCTTCAATATAATCCAAAACTGGTAAGCCAATATTTCCAATTGCCTTCGCTTTAAAGCCGTTTTTATTTAAAATTTGTTCCAGCATTGAACAGACAGAAGACTTACCATTTGTTCCAGTAATTAATATTTTTTTTGAATTGTGTTCTCTGGTAAAGATTTCTATATCCGTCTCCAGAGGAATGCTTTTTTTTATAATTTCTTTATAAATTGGATGATTTATATCGAATCCTGGAGAACATATAACTCTTGAGTAATCTTTTAAATCGATATCTTTATAGGTTTTTAATTTTTTTAAAAATTCCTTATTTCTTATAAATTCAGCTGGTAAGTTTTCTTTATCTCTAGAATCAAAAAAATTAAATTTTGATTTATTTTTTAAAAATCTTCCAACTGATTGTCCGGTTATACCTGTCCCTAGAATCAAAACAGAATCCATCTAAAACACCATTTAATCTATCTTAACCTAAAAGTTGCTAGTGCAAATAAAACAAGTATCAAGGTAATAATCCAAAATCTAACTATAATTTTTGGTTCTGCCCATCCTGATAACTCAAAGTGATGGTGGATAGGAGACATTTTAAAAACTCTCTTGCCTCTTGTTTTAAATGAGATGACTTGAATAATTACCGACAGAGTTTCCATGACAAATACCCCGCCCATAATAGCTAGAATGACTTCTTGTCTAACCATTACAGCAATCGTTCCTATGGCTGCTCCTAAAGATAAAGAACCTACATCTCCCATAAAAATTTGTGCTGGATAGGTGTTAAACCATAAGAATCCTATTCCTGCACCAATAAGTGCGCCACATACAATTAAAATTTCTCCAGAATTAGGAAGATAGGGAATATTCAAGTAATCAGAAAGAATTACATTACCTGACATATATGCAACTATTCCTAATCCACCAGCAACCATTACGGAGGGCATTATCGCTAGGCCATCTAATCCATCTGTAAGATTTACAGCGTTACTGGTTCCTACTATTACGAACAGTGAAAGAAATATAAACCATATACCAAGCGGAAGAGAAAACTCTTTAAAGAAAGGAAGTATCAAACTTGTTTCTTGAATAGTCTCGGCAGAAAAATACAAAATTAAAACTGCAATTAGAGCAAAAGAAGATTGCCAAAAAAGTTTACTTTTTCCAGATAGTCCGTCGCTATTCTGATTCTTCAATTTTAGATAATCATCTAAAAACCCAATGGCTCCAAAGGACGAAATTACAAATAATAAAATCCAGAGAAATTTGCTTTGCAAATCCCCCCAGCACAAACAAGAAAATAAAATTGCTCCTAATATTAAAATACCCCCCATAGTAGGTGTTCCGCCTTTGTCTAAATGGGATTCCGGTCCAACCGACCTTATTACTTGACCGTAATTTTGTTTTTTTAAATAATTTATTATTGGATTACCAAAAAAAAGACAGAAAACTAAAGCTGTTAACGTAGAAAGTATTGCTCTAAAAGTTAAGTAATTAAATACTCTAAAAGGACCATAACTTTCAGCTAAATAATCTAATAAAGGCAAAAACATTTTTATAAAAATAGTTTAACTATATCGTCCATTTTAACTGATCTAGAGGCTTTAAAGAGAATAACCGACTCTTCATTAAGGTAAATTTCTAAATTTTTGAAAATAGCTTTTGGGTTAATAATTTTTAAATTCTTAGCATTAATTTTTGAATCTAAATTTATGGCTAACACTAGATCAAATAAATTCAATGCTTCTTTAATAATCTCATCTTGAAGAATTAGTGAATTCTCTCCTAATTCATTCATTTTTCCCATAACGCAAATTTTATTCTTGCAAGATATTGATTCGATTTTTTTAAAAGCAGCTTTAAATGACTCTGGATTTGCATTGTAAGTATCGTCGACTATATTTACTTTGTTTTTTCCGATCAATAATTCTTGCCTTCCCGGAACTACTGCTTTAATTTCAAGATCACTAATATTTTTTTCTGATAAAAAAAATTTTTTGTTTATTTCTTCCGGCAAGCAAGAAATTACAGCTTCTGCCATTTCAAGGTTTTGATCAAAACTAGAGCTATCTTTAGGACGTAAAAATATTTTTTTTCTTTTTTTTATTTTTTTCTTTGCTTTTACTAAATGATCTTCTTTAGCTCTTATTAAACAGGTTCCACTTGAAGAAACGTAACTAAAAAGATCTGTTTTTTCCTCCAAAACTCCATTTATATTTTTTAATCCTTCTAAATGAGAATTGCCTATATTAGTGATAACGCCAATATTTGGTTTTAAAAATGATGCTAGTTCTTTAATCTCCCCTATTGCATTAGTTCCTATCTCAAAAATAGCTAATTTATGACTATTATCTAATCTGAGGAGAGATAAATATAAGCCTAATCTATTATTCCAATTTCCAGGAGATTTAAAAACCTCGTCTTTATTTTCAAATAACTCTCTGGTTAATTGATAAAGGATTTCTTTCGTGGATGTTTTTCCATTACTTCCTGTTATGGAAATTATTATTTTTTTAAAATTCGATCTTTGAAAATTAGCCAATTTTTCTAAAAACAAAAAACAATTATCAGTTTTGATATGAGTTGCACTTGGAATAGTTTTTTCAGTAATTATGCAACTTGCTCCCTTTTCTAAAGCCTCATCAATAAAATCGTGTCCATCATAATTTGGACCGCTTAAGGCTAAAAAAATATCTCCTTTTGATATAGACCTCGTATCAATTGAAACTTTTTTAAAAAAAGCATCTTTCCCAACTAAATTGCAATTACCTATTTTTGAGACATTACTTAGCCTGTGATCTATTAACAATTAAATAAAACTCCTAACTATTTCATAGTCATTGCTCTCAATAGTTTTATTTTTTATTTCTTGGTTTGATTCATGTCCTTTTCCAGCAAGCAATAACACAGATCCCTCCTTTTCTTTTGATAATAGTTTTAGACCAAACTTAATAGCTTTTGTTCGATCATTAATGATTTCAACTTTTTTTTGGTTCTTTATTCCTTCTAGAATATCTTCGATAATTACTACAGGATTATCAAATCTCGGATTATCATTTGTTAAAATTATTTTATCTGCAAAAGAATCGGCAATAGCTCCCATTAAAGATCTCTTTCCTTGATCTCTGCCCCCTCCACATCCAAAAAGACATATTAGACTTCCATGATATTTCTTCTTTAAAGACTTAAGAATATTTTCTAAAGCTTCAGGTGTATGGGCATAATCTATATAAAGATATTTATTAGAATCAATATTTATTTTTTGAAATCTTCCTGGCAAATCATAAATTTTTTTTAGATTTAATTTATTTAAATTAGGTTTTTTTGATGAAAGACAAAAAAGACCTAAAGCAGCTGCAATATTAACCATTGTGTGATCAGCAAAAATTCTATCTGGAAGATTTACATGGCCCCAAGGTGTTTTAATGAAAAACTTACCTTTGTTTTTTTCGATGCAAATATCAGATTTTTTATTTTTTCTGGAGACCGAAACGAAATCATGACTATTTGAAAAAATCTTTTTTCCAACTTTGGAATCAATATTTATTACCGCTCCTTTAAATTTATTATTCAAAAAAAAGGATTCCTTTACTTTTGCATATTTGTTAATTGAGGAATGGTAATCTAAATGATCTCTTGAAAAACTAGTAAAACAGCCATAATCAAAATCTATTCCTGCAATTCTTTCTTGATCAATCCCGTGAGAAGAAACTTCAAATATTGCAGCTTTTTTTTTCTCAAGAAGAAAATTATTTAGAATTTTATTTAGAGTAAAAACATCTGGAGTAGTAAGCTTTGAATTATAAATACCCGATTCTTTTAATTTAATACTTGAAATCAGACCGATATCTTTTTTGATCTGACTAAAAAGCTGAAATAAATAATAAGAAACTGAAGATTTTCCATTTGTTCCCGTTAAGCCAAAAACTTCAATTTTTTTTGAAGGATTTTCAAAAAACCTATTACTTAAAAATCCTAGCTTTTCCTTGAGTTCGCTTACATAGATTATTTTTTTTTCTATGTTTTCAATAGACTTGTTATTAGTCAGGATACAATTTGCTCCTTTTTTCAGAGCCTCTTGATTATATTTTTTTTGTTGATTGCTATCATTTGCTAAGGAGATATATAAGTCACCTTTTTTTATTTCTTGAGAATCTAGAGAAATAGAACTAATTTTAAAATCATTAATTTTTCCTGAATATTCAGGTAACAAATCATGCAAGCTCATTAAAGTGTATTTTTAATACTTTTTATTATTTTTGAAAAAACAGGAGCAGCAACTTGGCCTCCACCCTCCCCATTTTCTTTAGAGTCTCTGACTAAAATACCCAAAACATAATTTTTATTTTCTAACTCAGCCATTCCAATAAAACTCGCATTAAATGATTTTTCAGTATACCCCTGATTAGTTAATCTTTTAGTAGTCCCAGTTTTACCAGTAATTTTAATATTGTTAACTAAAGCTTTTTTTCCAGTTCCATTATTGACTGCTTCAAAGAGCATTTTATTGATTTCTTGAGCTATTTCAGATGAAATTACTTTGTTTTCAAATCCATTGTAAGAATCAGAAATCAAGTTCAAACCTTCAAACTGTCCATCTGAAAAGAGAGCTGTGTAAGCTCCCACTAACTGAATCAATGTAACTTGAAGACCGTAGCCATAACAGAGGCTTACTTTTTCTCTTTCAGATAAGTTAGCGCTGGATGGTAAATAACCCTCTCTGTTTGAAATAAATATCTCATTTATATACTGTCCAAAACCCCATTGATAAAAATTTTTAATAATTTTTTCCGAATTTGATTTATCGCATAATTTGACCATTGCTACATTGCTAGATTTAGATATAACTTCAGATAAATTAAGGGTTCCATAATCTTTAAAATCGCTAGTCATGAAGCCTTCATATTCTATAAATCCAGGAGAAGTCTTAATCTTTTCGTTTTTATTGATTGTCTTATTTTTAAGTAAACCTGCTAAAGCAAGTGGTTTTACAGTTGACCCTGGTTCAAATAAATCTGTAGCAGATCTATTTGATAATAAAGAAGGATTCATTCCTCTCCTGTCATTTGGATTAAAGCTTGGATAATTAGCCATAGCCAGAATATCTTTAGAGTTCAAATCAACTAAAATTGCAGATGCTGATGAAGCTTGATAGTAATTAAATGCTTTTTTTAATTCTTGATAAACTAAATATTGAAGTTTTGCATCTAAAGTAGTTCTTACATCTTGCCCATGATCTGGAGGAATTATATTTGTTTCAATAATTTCTCCTTTGTTAGTTCTAACGTATTTTTTTGAACCGTCCTTTCCAGAAAGTTTTTTATTTACAGACAGCTCAATGCCCTCTTGTCCACTATTATTAAAATTTGTTAGTCCTATAACTTGTGAAAGAATTTCTCCTTCTGGATAACTTCTTTTATATTTCGAAATACTTCTCAATCCAGGAATTTTTTTAATATTCAATTTATTTAGTTCATCCTGAGATGCATTATGATCTAATACGATATATTTTCTTTTCTTGTTAGATAGTTTGTTTTTAAGGTTTTGTGAATTTATACCTAAAATTTTAGATATGGATAAAATGTGATAAGGATCAAAAGAAAAATTATTTATTTGAATTCCTATTTCGTAAGCTGGTATATCTTCAGCAAGAATTTGTAAATTTCGATCAAGTATTTTTCCTCGCCTGGACAGAAGCTTTAAAGTCCTTTCTGAACTAGCTTTAGATTTATCTAATGCAATGTCGAAGTCGTTCTTTTGTAGAAAATAAAACCTGATAGGTAGCGAAATTAACAAGCAAAATATAAAGAACCAAACTATTAATTCTCTATATTTGCTTGTTAGCTCAAAATTCAAACTAATCTATTTGACGTTTTACAAAGGATGGAACATCTAAATAATCTAAAGATGCTTCTCTTTCTATGTCTTGCAAGTCATTGATGGGTTTGACTGTATTAATAGACGGAACCGATGACGAATTTTTATTCCCCATTGAGTCTATTCCAAAATTTGATTTCTTTTTACCACTGCCAAGGCCGGTTGCAACAATAGTAACTTTAAGATCTCCTGGCTCCATAGAATTATCTATAGCAACACCATGAATGATCATGGCATCATCGGCGGCAAATTGGTCTATTTGTTCTAAGACCTTTTCAATCTCTCCAATGCTTACTTTTTCACCTCCTGTGATGTTCACGAGAACTCCTCTGGCATTTTCAAGGTTAATATCCTCAAGTAATGGACTTCCCACCGCCGCAGAAGCAGCTTCTAAAGCCCTACTCGGACCCGACGCGATGCCTGTCCCCATCATTGCAGTTCCTTGTTCCGACATTACAGTTTTCACATCCTGGAAATCTACATTTACAGTCCCTACTTTTGTGATGATATCGGAAATTCCTCTTACTGCTCCCAAAAGAACATCGTTTCCGTGAGCAAAAGCTTCTGTGAAATCACACTCTCCACCAAAAACTTCGGATAGTTTTTGATTTGGAATAGTTATTAAAGAATCAACTTCTGATCTTAAAGCCTCAATTCCTTTTTCAGCGATAACATCTTTTCTTTCTAGTCTTAAAGGTTTTGTAACAACTGCAACAGTTAGAGCTCCTATAGATTTAGCAACTTGTGCAACTATTGGAGATGCTCCTGTACCAGTTCCTTTTCCCATTCCTGCTGCTATAAAGACCATATCTGATCCTTCTAAAAGAGTTTCAAGTCTCTCGTAATCATCCAAAGCTGTTTCTCTTCCAACTTCTGGTTTAGCTCCAGCTCCTTGTCCGCTATTAGTGAGTTCGCCCAACATGTGCCTCACATCAGCTTGACTTTTTTCTAGTGCTTGGCTGTCAGTATTGATTGCAATGGTTTCAACACCATCTAATCCACCATTCACCATATGATCGATGGCGTTTCCGCCACAACCGCCTACTCCAACTACTCTAATTAGAGCTCCTGGTTCCCCAGTTTTTTCGACTACTTTCCAGTTCATAGCTACCTCCTATAAAATTTAAAAGTTGTTTTGAATCCATTTAAAAGCTTGATTAACAAAACCTTTGTTTCTAGTGAATGCGAAATCAAGATAATCTTCTTCCGTTTCTTTTTGTCCATATAAAACCAATCCCACTGATGTTGAGTAAACCGGATTTTTCAAAATATCTGTAAGACCTACCAATCCACTTGGCTGACCCACTCTGACTGGGATTTGGAAAATTTCTTCACCCAATTGTGAAATTCCTTCAATTTTTGAAGCACCTCCGGTTAGAACGAATCCGGCAGGTAGTGCTTGGGAAAAATCACTTATAGCAAGTCTTTGTTTTATAAGATTAAAAATCTCTGCATATCGTTGCTCAATAACATCTGATAAGGCTTGTCTTGAGAAAACTTTATCTGATCTTCCATTTATCGATGGAGAAGAAATTTGCTCTCCTTCTCTAGTTAAAGCGCTGAAGGCACAGCCATACTTTTTCTTCAATTCTTCAGCTTGATTAGTTGGAGTTTGAATTGCTCTAGCAATATCATTCGTAACATGATCACCTCCGACAGGGATATTTACTGTATGACTTATTGATCCATTCATAAATATTGCAACATCGGAAGTGCCTCCACCTAAATCAATCAAACAAACTCCTAGTTTTTTTTCGTCTTCAGTCAATACAGAATAGCTTGATGCAAGTTGCTCTAAAATATAATTTTCAACAGAAATGCCACATGCCTTCATACAGGAATCAATATTTTCCGCTGCATTTTTACTACAAGTAACAAGGTGAACTTTTGCTTCCAACCTCACTCCTGCCATTCCCAAAGGCTCTTTAATTCCACTTTGTTGATCTATTAAAAAATCTCTTGGTAAGATGTGAAGCATTTTATGACCTTCTGAAATGCTTTGAGCTCCTGCTGAGTTTATAACCTTATCTACGTCGCTTGCCTTTACCTTTCTATCTCTAATTTGGACGGCTCCTTCTGAATTTAGTCCGCAAGAACTCCCTCCTGAAATTCCTACATAAGCTTTATTTACGGCTACTCCTGACATCATTTCTGCTCTGTCAGTAGCTTCTCTTATTGCATTTACCGTAGATTCAATATCTACTACTACTCCATCTCTTAATCCTCTGGAAGGATGAGAACCAAGACCTATAACGTTAATTCCGTCTGGTGATGATTCTGCAATTAAACAAACTACCTTTGATGTACCTATATCAATTCCAACTTTTATATTTTGATAATTATTAGCAGCCATTAGAAATACTTAATTGCGATCTTAGTTTTGTATCTAAGATCTATTGATTCAAAGTTCTTGATTAATTTTTGTGATTCATTAGAAACCAGAAATAAATTTAACCTTAAAAGCTGCTCTTCAAGCTTATGTTGCTGAAATTTAATTTCTTGACCTTCTTCGAGTAAGGCTTTTATATTTCCTGATCTGCTTATAGAAAGAGATTTAATTTCCAAGTCATGTGGAATAAATTTTTTCTGAATTCTATAAAAACCATCAATCAAAATAAATTTTTGATCTTCGGTTCCAAATAAACCTACTAAACCAAGTTTATCAAACGCTCCTTTATTAAAAATTTCTCCTGTCTGAGAAATATAAAAATCTTTGTTCCAAACAAAATGAAAATTTTCTAATTTATTTTCATTCGTTATAGAAAAGGCAGACAAATTTATTGCTACTAGTAAAAATAATGTAGTAATTTTAATTTTCATTTTCAACTCTTAGCTTCAAGATTTTTATTTCGCTTGGTTTGATCATTGCTAAATTAATTTGTGATTTTTTATTAGCCTCTATAAAAGATTTTTTATATAAAAGTTTATTGTTCAGCTCTATAAATCTAGACTCAAGAAGAAGTTCTCTTGATTTTTCATAATCTAAATTTGAATTCAGTATCCTCAACTCATGCACGTTATTTATTTTTAAAATAGATAAAAGTGAAACACTTATGCTTAAAAAAAATATCAGCAGATATTTATTCACTAGATTATCCATTAAGTTTTTCTCCAACACGTAAAATTGCGCTTCGGGATCTTGCATTATTAGTAATTTCCTCTTGAGAAGGTTTTATTATTTTGCCGATAATTTTTAAAGAATTTTCAATTTCTTTATTTTCAATTTTTCCTTTCAGGAAGTTTTTGACAATCCTGTCTTCCATGGAATGGAAGGATATGACTACAAGTCTTCCTTTGTCATGAAGTAAATCAATAGATGCTATTAACGCTTTCTTAATTTCTTCTAATTCGTTATTAATAAAAATTCTAATTGCTCTAAAAATATTTGTTGCTGGATGTTTTTTTGAATTTGCATATTTTTTACCAGCAAAAGCTATGGCTGCAAGTTCTTCCGTGGATTCAATTAACTTATTTTTTCTTCTCTCCACTACCCTTTTTGCAAACAATCTAGATTTTCTCTCTTCTCCTAAATAATAAAAAATATCTGCTATTTCTTGTTCTTTTGCCTTATTTATCCAATCTAAAGCTGAAATTTTATTTGTTTGATCCATTCTCATATCCAGTTTTCCATTTCTTTGAAAGCTAAAACCTCTTGAGGCATCATCTAGTTGTAAAGAAGAAACTCCTAAATCAAAAAAAATTCCATCAAATTTTTTATTTACAAATAGTTCGCCAATTTTAGAGAATTTTGAGTACTGAAATTTAAATCTTGGATCTTGAATTTTATTAGCGTACTTAAAGACAGCTTGATCCTGATCTATTGCACTTAAACTTCCTCTAGAATCTAATCTTTTAAGAATCTCTTTTGAATGTCCGCCTAAGCCAAAGGTGCAATCTAGATAAGCCCCAGATTTATTAAGCATGAGAGAATCAAGGCTTTCATTAATCATTACAGGAGCATGAGAAAACATTAAAAAGGTATCCTCCTGACTTCTTCAGGTAACTCAATATCTATTCTTTCGCCTTTTATTTCTTTACCTGATTCTTTTATTTTCCAATTTTTTTCACTCCAGAGTTCAAATTTTTGTCCCATACCTATTAAAACTACCTTTTGCTTTTCTTTTAATTGAGCATATTCTCTTAGAGACTGTGGAAATAAAATATTCATTCTTTCCGAAATCTCAAAATCCATTTGATGGGCATTTCCTAAAAAATTCCATTGCAAAGCTCTTAATTTAGGATTTAATCCTGACAAATTTTCAAAAGAGTATGAAATTTCTCTCCAAAGATTTCCAGGATATATCAATAGAGATGGGTATTGAGGATCTTTAGTAATAATTAGGGAACCAGCGGCTAACTCTTTGAGTTGCTCTTTATATTTTGCAGGCATTGCTATTCTCCCCTTATTATCTAAGACGAGGCTGCTTAAGCCATATATTCCAGCCATATTTTAGTCCCTTTTGTCACACTTCTAACTATTTTTACACACTTTTACACACTTTAGAAGCTTAAAAGGCTAAATTTTTGGTTTTTTTGGAGAGCTGATCCATAAGCCGGGTTCTGTTTTAAGTAATCATTCATCTTGAGTTTACGTCACCGCAAACCTCTAGCAACTTACCCAGATTCAATGCGGATCACATTAAAGAATCTCTATTTAGTCTTGCTCCAGACGGGGTTTACCTTGCAATATTTGTCTCCAAATATACGGTGAGCTCTTACCTCACCTTTTCACCCTTACCCAAAAATTGGGCGGTATACTTTCTGCTGCACTTGCCGTAACAGTTTTCACTGCTCCCAGGCGTTACCTGGCGTCTTATCCTAAGGAGCCCGGACTTTCCTCTGATTAAAAAAATCAGCGATTACTCGATCAGCTCAAGGAAATTATATTATTTTTTTATATGTGTGTCGTATATTTCTTTAGAAGTCTTCTTTGAAATTTTTGCAAGAATCTTAGAAATCCTTTTTAAAGGCAGATGTTCTTTCAATTCTTTTATTAGAATTTCTTCTTCAAAATCGTTTATCGAAGACTTATCTTTTGTGCCCTCAATCAAGAATACTAATTCTCCTTTTTCTAGGTTTTTATCATTGTGGATTAGACCTAAAATATTCTCCGTTGTCCCGGTATAAAAATTTTGATGTATTTTAGAAATTTCTTTTGCGATAGAGACCCTTCTTTCTCTTCCAAAGATCTTTAAAGAGCTTTCAACAAGTTTTTTTATTCTTCTAGGAGACTCAAATAAAATTAGTGTTTTCTCTTCGTAGAGGTATTTTTTCAAAAAATTCTCTAATTCATTTTTTTTTCTTGGTGGGAATCCTTCAAAAATAAATTTATCAGTTTTTAATCCAGATCCTATTAATGCTGAAATAACTGAACTCGGGCCTGGAATGGGATTAACTAAAATATCTTTTTCTTTAGCCTTTTGTACAATTTCAAATCCAGGATCTGAGATTAGAGGGGTTCCTGCATCAGAAATTAAAGCTATCGACTTGCCGGATTCAAGGTAAGAAATATATTTGTCTATCTTTTTTACGTTAGTAAATTCATGGAGAGAACTAAATTTAGTTTTGATATTAAACTCTTTTAGCAAAATAAGAGATTTTCTTGTATCTTCGCAAAGTATCAAATCTACCTGATTTAAAATATCTAAAGATCTAAATGATAAATCTCTTAAATTACCAATTGGTGTTGCAACCAAATATAATGTTCCTGAGATATGAATAGTACAACTCCAAAAAAAATATTATCTTTGTCGATAATTTTATTAATCCTATCTTGCTGCGCTTCAACTAGCAATCCAAGAATTTCTTCTTTTTATCAAGATAATAACCCCAATGATGTAAGTAAAAAATTATTGCGAAATATATCTTCAGCATCTCAGAATAAGGATTTTCAGTTATTTTTTTTTGACGAGGAATCTATTAAAACGAAAAAGTTTCTAGAAGGTGCCAGGACATCATTTTTTTTTCAAAAATCTTTGAATAAAAATAAAAAAGAAATTTCTTTCAAAGATATAAATAATTCAAATTTATGCGAGGAAATAAGGACTTCATCTTCTTTTAAGATTATTGTATTTTCAAAAGTTCCAGATAATTTTTTAGCCAACTGCCTTGATAATTTTAATTCAGACATATTATTAGTTTATTTAGGTAAGGAGAAAAATACCTTTAATAATAAATTTGTTACTTTGCAAAATCAAAACTACTTTGATGATTTATTATCAGAAAAGATTTTTGATAAAGAAAATTTCATATTTTTATCCAAAGATATTGATGAAATAGAAAAACTTTCAAATACTCTTAAAAGCAATGAAATATCCTTTCAAAATAGTGAATTTTTATTAATAGATGAATCAAATAATTTTGAAAACGAAATCGCGGAAGCTTTTGATTTAAACAACAGCAAAAATAGAAAAGAAGATCTTGAAAGAGTTATAAATGAAGATCTTAAGTTTGTTTCTCGATCTAGAATAGATATTTCAAAGGTAATTGTGAGTTCTAGCTCTGATATTGCCAATAGATTAATTCCGGCTTTCAAATATAATCTTCTCTTCGACTTAGAGATTTACAATCTTCCAAATCATTATGATGTTTGGAAAAAAACTTCCTCGCCTATCGATTTAGAAGGAACATCTGGCTTAGAGCATCCTGTTTTACTTAATCGAATTAACCTTGGAACCAAGGATTTTTATTCTTACTCACCTGAATCAAAAATTAATTATTCTTTGGGTTTTGATCTTATAAATTTTTTAAATTACGGAAATGGCTATTTTGGACTACTAGGTGAATATAACTTTGTGAATAATGAAATAGAAATAAGCCCGATCAATGTTTCGTTTCAAAAGAGTAATTTTATACAAAGCTTAAATTAAAAGTTCTTTTTCAGACTCAGAAATGCTTTCAGAAAAACTTTTATAATCTCTCATTCGTTCGATGTATTCATTCAACGCCTTTGCCGAATTAGAAGAAGGAATTTTAATTCCAAAATAAGGTAGCCTAAAAAGTATTGGCATAATAACCGTATCTAGAACGGTCAAATCATCGCTTCTAAAAAAATTCTGATTATTAAATAGAGAAAGAGAGTTGGCTAAATTTTTCTCAATAATTTTTTTACTTTTATTTTTTTCATTTTTGGTCGTCGCTAAATCTTCAATAATGTCCATGGGTTCGCACCAATCAGATTCGAACCTGTGAAGAATGAGTCTGGTTTGAGCTCTAGCTACTGGATAAACAGGTAGCAACGGGGGATGAGGAAATCTTTCATCTAAATACTCAACAATCAAGCCAGAATGGTAAAGAGATAACTCTCTATCTATAAGTAAAGGTAAATTACCTGACGGATTTACCTCTAAGATTTCAGATGGAATACTATCTGGATCTAAGCTTTCAAAATCACAAGCTATGCCTTTTTCTGAAAGGACCATTCTAATTTTTTGACTCCTGTGGCCCATCTCATTTTGAAATAGCACCATCGAAGAACGATTGTTGAGTAGACTCATTTATTTAAGCTCTTTTTTGAATTCTCTGTAAGTTAAGTAAGCGAATGAAGTGAATAATAACAGAAATAATAGAACATAAACTCCAATTCTTTTTCTAGTGTTCGCTGAAGGATCGGCTACATAGACCAAGAAATTAGTAAGATCATAAATTACTTTGTCGAACTCTGCTGCAGAAAGGTTAATTTGCATATCTTCTAGAACGTTCGGCATAGAAACATTTTGATAGACTTTGTTATTAACTCCATATGGTCTGGAGTCGTCAGGATAATATGTTCTGAGGTAAGTATAAATCCATTCCGGTTTTCTAATTCTGGCCTCTAGAGTCAAATCTGGGGGTTTTGCGCCAATCCACTCTACTGCATCTTTTTCGTTTAAACTTATTTTCATTAATTCACCAGGTTTTGAACCATCAAAAATTAGATTTTCCTGATAAATTTCTATTGGGATTTTTAGATCCTTAGCAACTCTGTTATATCTTGAATATTTTAGAGAATGACAACCATAACAATTATTCATATACGTGGTGAGGCCAGATTGTAAAGAAGCAAGATCTGAAGTGTTAGCGGAAAATTTATCGCACTCTATTGAACCACAACTTAAACCTCCCTCAGCACCGAAGGAAAAACTAGAAAACAAAAGGACTATGAAAAAAAACTTCATTTTTAATGCTCAGGAGCTCTCTCCGGAACAGGTTTGCATTTTTCAATTCTTGTATAAATTGGCATTAGAAGAAAATAAGAAAAATAAACTACAGTAAATACTTTAGCTAAGAGGTTTTTTAGATCTGAAGGTGGAACTGCGCCTAAATAGCCTAAAACAAAAAAACTAATAACAAATCCAGCAAGGAAAGACTTACTCAAAACACCTTTGTATCTTATAGATTTAACTGGGCTTCTATCTAACCACGGCAAAGCAGCAAAAATTGCTATGCCTGCAGCCATCGTCACAAAACCCAGAAACTTAGCTGTTAAACCGAATAAAGAAAAATCAACTGCTCTTAACATTGCATAGAATGGAGTGAAATACCACGACGGAACTATATGGGCAGGAGTGGAAAGTGGATTAGCTGGCTCAAAGTTAACGTACTCTAAAACGTACCCTCCTCCTTCAGGAAAAAAGAATACAACACTACAGAAAATAATTAAAAATACTCCTAGAGCATAAATATCATGCGTAATATCGTAAGGATAAAAAGGTTTAGAATCTAATGGTACGCCATCTTTATCAACATGTTTTTTAATATCAATTCCATCTGGATTATTTGATCCAATTTCATGAAGAGCCAAGATATGAAAGAAAACAACTGCAATGATCATAATGGGCAATAAAACTACGTGAAAAGCAAATAATCTTGAAAGAGTAATTCCTGAAATTAGATAATCACCTCTAATCCAAGTTGCCAAGTCTTCGCCTATTACAGGTATTGAGCCTAAGAGAGAAATGATTACCTGGGCAGCCCAGAAAGACATCTGTCCCCAAGGAAGAACGTAGCCAGTAAAACCTTCTGCGCAAAGAAGGACATATGTTAGCCATCCTCCAACCCATATTAATTCTCTGGGCTTTCGGTAAGAGCCATACATCATGCCTCTAAACATGTGAAGATAAATAAGTGCAAAAAAAGCAGATGCACCGGCAGCATGCATGTATCTCAATAGCCAGCCATATTCAACATCTCTCATAATATATTCAACTGAAGAAAATGCTTCTTCAGCAGTATTTGTGTAGTTCATCATTAGCCACAAACCAGTTAAAATCTGCATTGCTAAAACAACGATCATTAAAAACCCAAACAGATACCAAAAGTTTAGATTTGTAGGAGCAGGATACTTAGAAAGGTGTCTTTCTAATAAATCTGTTATTGGGAATCTGGTATCAAACCAGTTAACAATTCCACCAGGATTTTTTTCATTCGCAGCCATTAAGATACTCCATCTGAACCAATTACAAGAATATTATCTTTAGAAAAGTAATGAGGAGGCACTTCCATATTTGTTGGAGCAGGAACTCCTGCATACACTCTTCCAAGAAGATCAAATTTAGACCCGTGACAAGGACAGAAAAAGCCTCCTTGCCAATCTGGATCAAAATCTGTTGAACCAGGCTCGGGGTAATATTTTGGAGAACAACCTAGATGAGAACAAACTCCTGTTATAACGGCAATTCCCTCTTTTCTAGATCTAAACTCATTTTTTGCATATTCAGGTTGAAATGGAGTTTCCAATGATGGATCAGCTAACTTGGCATCCACTTGACTGAGTAACTTTATAGAATCATCAGAAATTTTAACCACAAATACCGGTTTACCTCTCCATTCAACAATCATCATTTCGCCAGTATTTATTGTAGATATATCAACTTGAACTGGTGCGCCAGCAGCTTCAGCTCTAGCGCTGGGCTTGAAAGCACTTAAAAAAGGAACTGCAACAAAAGCTGTACCGATTAAACCTAAAAAACTCGTTGCATATGATAAGAATTTTCTTCTTCCGGGGTTTGGCGGAGAGGATGGTTGGACCATAAAATTATCTTTTACTAAATTGCTTTGATTTCCTTGCTTTAACTAGACCAATTTTCTTTCTCTCAGACTTTCTAGAATCTCTAGTTAAATAACCAGCAGATTTTAATGAAGGTCTGTTTTCAGGATCATGTTTCTCTAAAGCTCTGGCTATTCCATGCCTTATTGCTCCAGCTTGACCAAATGAGCCTCCACCGGAGACTTTTATCTTTAAATCAAATTTTTCTAACATATCTAGTAAAACTAAGGGTTGTTTAACAAGGATTTTAGCAACTTCTCTTCCAAAGTATTCTTCTAAAGGTAGATCATTTACTAATATGTTTCCCTTTCCTTTAGATAGATAAACTCTAGCTGTAGAGGTTTTTCTTCTTCCTGTTGCGTAAGTTGTATTGTTTTCCATTTTAGAGCTCAATTTTAATTGGATTTTGGCCTACATGGGGATGATTTTCACCTTCGTATACCTTAAGTTTTGAAATCATAGTTTTAGAAAGTTTATTTTTTGGTAGCATCCCTTGCACAGCTTTAAAGATTATTTCTTCAGGTTTTTTTTCTATCATATCTAGAAATGTTGTTGATTTTAATCCGCCTGGATAACCAGTGTGTCTGTAATAGTTCTTTTGAGTATCTTTGTTACCTGTGATTTTTATTTTTTCCGCATTTATGATTACTACGTAGTCCCCTAAATCACTATTGGGAGTATATTGAGCTTTATCTTTACCCATCAAGATAAAAGCAACTTTAGTACTAAGTCTCCCTAAAGTCTTATCACTTGCATCAAGCAAGAGCCATTTTTTTTCTAAATCAGTATTTTTATAACTTTTTGTTTTCATAACTATTAATTAAACTACGAAGGGCGTGAATATTAACTCAGAGAGATTATAATTTCCATCAGATATGAATAAAAATTATATTAGAAACCTAACTTTATGGCTATTTTTAGGAGTTTTTTCAGGAATTTTGTTTTTGAACTTAAATCAAAGCGATGATTTACCTCAAGTATTAGAAAATACTTCTCCTTCTGTGGTAAATATTTGGAGTTTAAAAAAATGGAAAGCTTGGCAGGAGAGATCAAACTTATTAGGCATTAAAAGATATAGACAAGTTATCAAAACAGGATTTGTTCCAAATGGATCAGGAGTGATTGTTTCAAAAGAAGGAAACATAATCACTAGTTTTCATGTCGTGGATGAATCCTTTAAAAATAATCAGAAGTTAATTGTCGAATTTAATGACGGCTCTACAGAGGAAGCTTTAATTATTGGATTTGATTTGGATGCAGATGTAGCAGTTATTAAATCTCTTGGGGAAAAAATTTACTCTCCAATGCAAGTTAGAAAAAACTTAGAAGAATTAAAAGTAGGTGAGACAGTTGTTGCTATTGGAAATCCTCAAGGTTTAGGGCAATCATTTAGTATAGGCATTGTAAGTGCCATCAATAGGCAATTCAAAAATAAAAACGGATCTTTTATTCAAACTGATGCTTCTATTAATCCAGGAAATTCTGGAGGAGCACTAGTTGATTCTAAAGGAAAACTAATTGGAATTACTAATTTTATTGAAAGCACTTCAGGGGGCAGTCAAGGACTAAACTTTGCTATACCAGTTGATATTGTTATGGAAAGCTATAAGACTATTATCAATTAGTTTCTATATTTTTTTTTCTTAATTTCAAAGCTTCTGAATGGGCAAAAAGTCCTTCCAATTCTGCAATCTCAATTGAGTTTTTGATAACTTTTTGCAACTCTTTAGAGTCGTGATTTTCAGATAAGATAGAATATGAAGAAGTAATAAGAAAATCATTTAAACTAACTTGCGAGCTAAATCTACTAGCTCCGTTAGTTGGAATGACATGACTAGGTCCAGCACAATAATCTCCAAACACAGCACTATTAGATGCTCCGATGAAAATTGCACCAGCAGAAAAATTCTCTTTTATGATGTTATCTAAATTTTCAATAGAAATTTGTAAATGCTCTGGATGAACAAGATTACATATTTTTTCAGCATCACTTAAGTTATTTACTTCGACTAAAAAAGAAAAATCCTTTAAAGATTTTTTTGCTATTTCAGATCTAGATAATTTATTTAATTGATCTATCAAAGCTTCATTTACATTTTCTTTTATGCCTTCGCCAATTAAAATCAAAAAACATGAAGAGTCTGTACCATGCTCTGCTTGAGCCAAAAGATCGGCAGCTATATATTCAGGATTTGCTGAACTATCAGCAATTATCATCACTTCAGACGGACCCGTCAAAGAGTCAATACCGACAATTCCATATAACTGACGTTTTGCTTCTGCGACATATTTATTTCCTGGTCCAAAAATTTTATCAACCTTTTTTACTGAATTTGTTCCAAAAGCCATTGCTGCAATAGAGTGAGCTCCTCCAATGCTTATAGCTTCCTTGACTTCGCCAATGTGGCAAGAAGCCAGCATTAAATTTGTTACCTCTTTATTGGATGGAGGAAAAGATACAAGAATTTCTTCAACTCCTGCCAAATTTGCTAATACGGATGTCATTAACACAGAAGATGGATAAGTAGCTGTGCCGCCTGGAGCATAAAGACCTACTCTCTTGATTGGTCTAACTACCTGGCCGTATTCGTTAAAAGCAGAATCTTTGTCTTTCCAATTACGGATTAATCTCTTTGAGTGAAATTTAACTATCCTTTCTTTCAAATACTCTAAGTTTTCGATAATATTTTTATCTAATTTTTCATAAGCATTTTTAAAATCTTTTTTCTTGAATTTAAAACTTTCTGGAGAAGAAAAGACCACATTATCAAATTTTTTTGAAAAGGAAATCAATGCATTATCTTGAGATAATTTTACTTCATTTAAAATATCGGTGACTTGTTTTTTAAATTCATCTGATAGTTTTAAGGGATCTGAAGATTCGTAATTATTTATAAAATCATCAAATTCAAGCTCTTTCATAAAACCCTTTTTCATACTTCTTTTTTAAGTTTGTTTACGAAGTCTTTTATAAATTTATTATTTAATTTAAAAGAAGATTTATTAACTATTAATCTAGAACTTATATTTGATATCAAATCAAGTTCCTTTAAACCATTTTCTTTTAAAGTTTTGCCTGTTTGAACAAGATCAACTATGCAATCAGAAAGACCTAAAATAGGAGCAATTTCAATGGCTCCCTTCAAAATAACAACATCTATATCCTTTGAAAGTTTAGAAAAATATTTCTTTGCAAAGGTCGGATATTTAGTAGCTACTTTTATTTTTTTATTCTGCGGCAATACATTTTTAAGAGAAGCTAGAGACAATCTGCAAATACCTATATTTAAATCTAAAACTTCATAATAATTATTCTCTAAATCTGTCTCAAATAGAATATCCTTCCCAACAATCCCAACGTCTGCAACGCCATAATTTACAAACTTAGGAATATCCCATGTCCTTAAAATAGCTATTTTTATATTCTCATTAGAAGTTTCAATAATTAATTTTCTTGAGTTTTCATCAAATTCAATTCCAATTTTATAAAATAAATCTTTTATTTCTGGAAGTAATCTTCCTTTTGGTAAAGCTATCAACATATTTATTCCGAGATTCTATCTATTTTTGCTCCAAGAAGTTTCAACTTTTCTTCAATTCTCTCGTATCCCCTATCAATATGATAAATTCTATCAACTTTAGTAATACCATTGGCAACTAAACCTGCTAAAACAAGACTTGCTGACGCTCTTAGATCTGTCGCCATTACCGGTGCAGAAGTCAATCCTTCTTGATTTCCATCTATGAAAGCTGTATTGCCTTTTAATTCAATTTTTCCCCCCATCCTAATTAATTCCTGAACATGCATAAATCTGTTTTCAAATACATTTTCTATGACTTCAGATTTTCCTTCTGCAATAGAGTTCATGGCAATAAATTGAGCCTGCATGTCGGTTGGAAAAAAAGGATAAGGGGCTGTCGAAATGTTAACTGCTTTGGGAGGATTGTTCATTTTTAATCTTATTGAGTTTTCCTCTTTAGATATTTTGGCCCCAGTAAGTTCTAATTTATTAAGTACTTTATCAAGCGTATTTGGGTTTACAGCTTTTACTGTAATTTCTCCTCCTGTCATAACGGCAGCTGTAAGATAAGTAGCTATTTCGATTCTGTCTGGCATAACAGAAAAATTAGTTGGTCTAAGTTCGTCAACACCATCAATAATTAATTGATCTGTTTCTTCTCCACTAATTTTTGCTCCCATTTTTTTTAAACACTTAATTAAATCAGTAACTTCTGGTTCTTTTGCGGCATTAGTAATTTTAGTTTGGCCCTTCGCTAAAGAAGCAGCCATGATTGCATTTTCCGTACCTGTTACCGTTACTTGAGAAAATTCTATATTGGCTCCTACAAGTCCGCCTTTTGCTTTAGCTTTTATGTAACCATTGCTTGTGTCTATATCTGCCCCTAATTTTCTCATGCAGTCTAAGTGAAGATTAACTGGTCTGCTTCCTATTGCGCATCCTCCCGGCAGAGCAACTTCAGCTTCATGAAATCTTGCTAAAAGAGGACCTAGGACTAAGATTGAAGCTCTCATAGTTTTTACTAATTCATATCTTGCTTTGAGGTTATTTATCATAGAGGTGTCAACTTCTATATCCATATTTTCATTGAAGGTCATAAAAGCGCCCATAGAGCTTAAGATTTCAAGCATAGTAGTTATATCGTTAAGATGGGGGATGTTACTAAGGGTTAATTTTTCTTTGAGAAGAATTGAGCTTGCTAAAATAGGTAAAGCAGAATTTTTGGCTCCTGACGCTTTGACTGAGCCATTAAGTTCAAATCCACCTTCTATGAGCAATTTGTCCATTTTAGCTCTTAACTATCTAATTCCCAATTTTGAATAGCTAAGTCAAAATTATTATCTGAATCTAACAAAAGTTTATTAAATTGTTTTCTAAAAATTCCAATTAAATCAATTCCATCCAAAATTATTCCTATAACTTTCCATCTAGTGTTTATTTTCTTCATCTTATAAATTAAGTCAAAATCTGATTCAGAGACATTTACTCTCATTTTGACAATTGCTAAATCTAAACGTTCATTAGGGTGAACATGGGAAACAATAATAATATTAGTTTCATCGATTTCGCTTAAAGCCGTAGAATAAGTATCAAAAAGAGTATTTTTAAATTTTAAATCAAAGTCTTTTCTTTGCTTTTTAGATGCAATTTTGTAGTTTTTTTTACCCAAAACTCTCTTAGATATTTCTTGAGAAATTATTAAATCTTTTAAATTTTTTTCCAGGCCAAGTAGAAATCTATTCCTGTCATTTTTAAGAATTTCTTCTGAAGAATTAATATAATTAAAAACTTTGCTGTGTTGTTCTTTCACGTACTTTTCTACTTCATCGCCAGTGAAGGAATAGGCAGAAAAGATAAATAAAGTGAAAAATATTAATAGTTTTCGCATAGAATTAGTTACGTAATATTAAAAGTCTACTATAAAAGCTAGAATTATCTGTTATGAATAAAAAAAGTCCTAATTTTTTTAGTTCAGCTAAAAAAACATTTTCCAAAGAGATCGATGCTTTGTCCCATATTCCTAAACAAATTAATAAAAATAAATTCAATGAAATATGCAAGGTGATTTTAAATTGTAAGGGTAATACTGTGCTAATGGGTATTGGAAAATCTGGAAACATTGCCGCAAAAATCTCTTCTACATTATCAAGTACTGGAACTTCATCATTCTATTTAAATGCCGCAGAAGCAAGTCATGGTGATCTAGGCAGTCTCAAGAAAAATGATATCTTAGTAATTTTATCTTTTTCGGGCGAAACTGAAGAAATTATCAAAATTTTTTCAACATGCAAATCAAAGGTAAACAAAATAATCTCATTAACTGGCTCAAAAGACTCTACTCTAGCTAAAGAATCTCATCTTAGTTTAAATATTAATATTTCTGAAGAAGCCTGCCCCTTAAATCTAGCGCCAACAACAAGTTCTTCAGCCATGTTGATTTTAGGTGATGCTATTGCAATAAGTATTCTTGAAGCCAGAGATTTTTCTCCTGAGGATTTTGCAAAAAATCATCCAGGTGGAAAATTAGGAAAAAGCTTTCTTAAGGTTAA
>OCZA010000083.1_pt1 | contig 31103 bp, 29 predicted proteins | sample 1539021 | NCBI WGS metagenome assembly OCZA01 (sample SAMEA2619376, study PRJEB22493) | marine metagenome | biome: marine biome (ENVO:00000447); feature: surface water layer (ENVO:00002042); material: "saline water (ENVO:00002010), including plankton (ENVO:xxxxxxxx)" | depth 5 m | reverse complement strand
TAGATCCAATTGTTCCTCAATATATTGCTGATTTAATCAGTTGGACAGCAATTGGTGCAAGGACTACCGAAAGTCAAACTCATAGAGAAATGGCTTCAGGATTATCCATGCCTATTGGTTTTAAAAATGGTACTGATGGTTCTTTTAGCACGGCTATTAATGCGATGCAGTCGGCTTCAAAATCTCATCATTTCTTAGGTGTTAATGATCAAGGTTATGCTTCTATTGTAAATACAACCGGCAATCCAGATGGACATATAGTTTTAAGGGGAGGTTCTAAAGGAGTTAATTTTGAAAATCAACATGTAAAAAGTATTTCTTCCGAATTAAAAGAAGGTAATCTTCCTTACAAAGTTATGATTGATTGTAGCCATGGAAATTCTAATAAAGATTACAGGAAGCAATCTGATGTTCTTAAAAACGTAGCAAATCAGATTAAGAATGGTGAAAAAAATATTTTAGGAGTAATGCTTGAAAGTCATCTGAAGGAGGGTAATCAAAAACTTTCAAATAGAAAAGATCTTGAATATGGTAAGAGTATTACTGATGCTTGCATAAATATAGATACAACGAAAAATTTGCTTCAGATTCTATATGATTCAATTTTGTAATTTATAAACCTGTAATAAAAAAGTTAAAGCAAAATGCTGCTGAAATTGGCACTATAAAATTATCTATTCCAAAAATACTAAATTGTTCAAGTATTGTAGAAATAGAAGCAACAGTAAAAAAATTTATATTAAAAGTGTATTTTTGGATATAACTTAAACCAAAAACTACTATCAAGCTTGTAATAAACATAGTGGTTGTTCCAAACAAAGATTTTTTTTGGTTTAAAAAAATCCAACTTTTGGATTTAAAGTTCTTTCCTATTAATGCTGCAAAGCCATCACCAAATGTCATTATAAAAAAACCAGCAATCAGTGAAGTAGGATCTTTTTCCCAATAAAGGTAAATTAAAATAAATAAACTTAAACAATAAAATAAGGTTCCATAACTTTTTCTATCTACATCCTCAATAGTTGGAAATAATTTAGATTGGTAATTTATGAAAGTTAATAACGTAACAAGCCCTGTAAAACAAAGAGCAGAAGTTTGATCTATGTCTAAGAATTTTGCGAGAGGAATTAAAGGTCCTATTCCAATATGAATAATTTTTCTCAGTACTTCTTTATTATTTGGATTAAATCTTTTATATATTATCGATATAAAAAAGATAATAAATATATAAATTAAAATAAAAACAAAATTCAACAACTTAATTAGGCTGCTTTTTGATGAGTGGTCATTACTCTAAGTTTTAATATTGCCTTAGCTTCTAGTTGCCTAACTCTTTCTCTGGATACATTTATTTGTCTTCCTATTTCTGCCAGTGTAAGAGGTTCCTCTCCGTCTAAGCCGAATCTAAGTTTCATAATTTTTTGTTCTCTTTCATTTAATTGAGTCAGCCAAGTTCCTAAATGTTCTTTTTGGATTGTTCTATCCATCCCTTCCATAGGCTCTTCTCCATTTGGATCGGGAATAAGTTCACCTAAAGTACTACGATCTTCTTCGCCTCTTGCGTGAGCATCAAGAGATGCGCATGGAGCACTTTGAGAGATTAAGTCTTCTAAATCTTTTTGCTCAATTCCCATCGCTGTTGCCATTTCTAATCTGGTTGGTTGCCTTCCAGATTTTTGAGATAATTCTCTGGAAACTCTTCTCATTTTGGAAAGTTTTTCACTAATATGTATTGGTAATCGAATTGTCCTAGCGCTATTATCAATAGCTCTTGTCATTCCTTGTCTAATCCACCAATAAGCATAAGTAGAAAATTTATATCCCATCGCAGGATCAAATTTATCAACCGCTCTTTCTAAGCCTATAGCGCCTTCTTGTACCAAGTCTAATAATTCTAAACCTTGATTTTGATACTTCTTGGCAACAGATACTACAAGTCTTAAATTGGCTGACATCATTCTATCTCTAGCTCTTTTCCCAATTTTAATTAGGCGAAGATGTTTTGATGATCTTTCTATCTCAGGAATTTCTAGCATCTTTTTCATGTTTTGAACATGATGAGCTAGCTCTATTTCTTCTGCTGCAGTAAGAAGAGGAACTCTTCCAATACTGCTTAAGTAATAACCTATTGAATCTGAAGCGAGTCTTGCAGATTTTTTTTGGTTTTGTTTAGCAGTTAAGCTTGGTTTTGTTTTGCGAGTCTTGCCCGCAGTGTTTGGTAATCTAGGTTCTTCAGTTTTCTTTTTTGAAGAACTATTTCCAGATTCCAGAAGGATCCCCATCACCCTGGCCTCTTTAAGTGGATTTTTTAAAAAGCTAGCACTGAAATCAAGAAAAAAAATACTTTTGCGTTGAAACTTTAAAGACAAGAAAATTGATTTCTATTAATATTACTTCAAAATAACTGATATGACTTGATTTCTTATAAATATAAAATTTTTATCAATATTAAGAAGTTTTTTAAAATGTTATAAAAAAATTTATTTTTTTAATCTTTTTATTAGATCAATTTGAGAACGATTTGAGTTTGAATCCCCCTCTTTTTTTTCGTATATTCCATCTTTATTCATGATCCAAGAGTAATAATTATCATCAATATAAGTTTGTAAAAGATCATATAGTTGAGATTTTAATTTTAGGTCTTCTATAGGTGTAACAGCTTCTATTCTTCTGTCTAAATTTCTTCTCATCCAGTCTGCGCTGCCTATAAAAACTTCTGGATTATTGTTATTGTAAAACCAAAAAATTCTAGAATGTTCAAGAAAATGCCCAATAATACTTGTAACCTTAATATTTTCACTCAAATTCTCTCTTTGAGGATATAAACAACATATTCCTCTTATTATCAGGTGAATTTTTACTCCTTTTTGGGAAGCTAAATAAAGTAATTGAATAATTTCTGGATCTACTAATGAATTCATTTTTGCAATAATTTCACCTTTCTTGCCCTCTTCGATATTTTCAATTTCTCTATTTATTAAAAAGATGAATTTTTTTCTTAATGATGTTGGAGATACTAATAATTTCTGATAAGCCTTTTGTTTTGAGAAACCTGATAAGTAATTAAAGAGTTCAATTAAATCTGAGGAGATATCAGGATCTGTTGAAAGAAATCCTATATCTGTGTAATAGCGAGAAGTGTTCGAATTGTAATTTCCCGTTCCAATATGAAAATAATTCCTTAGTCTTCCTTTCTCTTTTCTAACCACTAAAGCAATCTTTGTATGTGTTTTAAAGCCTAGTATTCCATAAACAACATGAATTCCAGCTTGCTCAAGCTGTTTTGCCCATTGGATGTTGTTATCTTCATCAAATCTTGCTTTGAGCTCAACAAGAGTCATTACCTCTTTCCCATTCTCAGCTGCTCTCATTAAGGCTTCAATAATTGGAGAATCTTTTGAAACTCTATAAAGAGTAATTTTAATAGCTAGTACAAGTGGGTCGTCAGCAGCTTTATTGATAAATTCTTCTACAGAGGTTTTGAATAAGTCGTATGGATGATGTAGGAGTATACTCTGTTTTCTAAGAATGCTAAAAATAGAGTTAAAATTTTTGTCTTTAGAAGAATCTAACGATTTTAATAATGGATGTGTATCTCCAATTAATAAATTTTCTTTTAAGTCCTCTCGATTAATTTTTATGAGGTAATTTAAATCGTCAAGTCCTAATAAGCTTTTGCAAAAGTAGATATATTCTTCTGGTATTGCAATACTTTCAATGAGTAACTTTAAAATATTTTGTGGAATATTTTCATTTACTTCTAATCTAACTACATCTCCCCCTAATCTTCTTTTTTGCAAGCTTTGCTCTACCGCAAGAAGTAAGTCGTCAGCTTCAAGTTCTTTTAACTCTAAATCTGCATCTCTTGTTACTCGGAAAAAAGAATAATTTAAGCATTCCATTCCATTAAATAAGGCATTGATATTGTTTCCAATTAAGTCTTCAACAGTTATAAAAAAATGCTCTCTTTCATCTTCAGTTTCAATAATTTCATTGGGAATTAGTATAAATCTGCCAATATTTTTTGTCGGTATTTTAATTCTTACAAATTGATTTTTTGATTCTTCTCCATCATTAATGAGAGCAGCTAAATTAAGACTTAAATTACTTATAAAAGGGAATGGGTGCGCAGGATCAACTACTAATGGTGTTAATAAAGGAAAAATTGAAGATAGGAAATAGCTATTACACCAATTTTTTTGATTTTGATTGAGTTCACAATACTTTTTTATGAAAATGCCTTCATTTTTAAGCTCATCATTTAATTCATTATTAAAATATTTTTCTTGAAGGATTGTGAGTTTTTTTACTTCCTTGTTAATTTTTTTTAATTGTTCTTTAGGAGTATGTCCATCAATACTTTTTTTTCTAATTCCGGCTTCAACTTGAGCTTTTAATGATGCAACTCTAACCATAAAAAATTCATCAAGATTATTACTGAAAATTGAAAAAAATTTAATTTTATCTAGTACTTTATAGTCTTTCTCCATGCCGGTAAGAAGAACTCTTTTATTAAAGTCGATCCAACTTAATTCTCTATTAATAAAATTGTTAGCTTCGTATTTCATTAAAGGGATTATATTTGTTAATTATAAGAAATATTGTTATTTTTTCCTTCAGCAATAAGGTAAATCATAAAAAGTAAAATAATTGATCCTGCAATAAATGGTGCTTTTGGACCAAAATCATCATAAACTCTTCCAGCCATTCCGATACCTAAAACCCCACCAAGACTTTGAAGACCTTGCAAATTACTTAATATAGAGCCCTGGTTATCCCCATCTAATTTCTTTGATATTAATGCTCTTAATGTAGGTGTAATTAAACCCGCACCCACGGCTAAGAATGAAACTGCAGAATAAATATTTACTGTCGCATTTTCTTGAGGGGTAGTTATCAAAAGAAAACATGCTAAGAGAATAAAACCTGAACCAATTAAAGTAAGTTTCATTTCTCCAAATTTTTTTACTAGAGGACCAATTAGCCCACCTTGTACAATAATTGCTATCACTCCCACAACTACAAGAGTTCCACTGGATGCCTTAGTTGTCCAATTCAGAGACTCTTGAAGGAAGAAAATTAAAATATTTGTTAGTCCAGTAAAAGCTATGAAATATATAAAAAAAGCTAGAGACAATTTTCTAATTTTTTCTTCTTTAAATACTTTAAATAATTGTTTTAGAGGGTTTTTTAAAATTTGAGTTGATTTATTTAATTCGTTTTGAGGCTTGGTTTCTGGTAAATAAAAGAATACTAGTATGAAGTTAATAATTGGAATTATTGAAGCTATTATTACTGGAATAATGAAATTATTATTTGTATTTTTAGCAAAAATAACAACAAATATATTACCCAAGAAGAAACTTAATCCAAATGCGACTCCAATAAGTCCAAATGTTTTTGCTCTTTTTTCAGGACTAGAAATATCTGCAAGAATAGTAGTCGCTGTTGCTGCAGTTCCACCACTTAGACCGTCAATAAGTCTTGCTATAAATAATAAAAATAAGGGGATAGTCGCTAGTGAAGTTGACCAATCAAATAAAACTGTAAATGATAATATTGATATTCCTATGATTGAGCCCGTTATACAAAACAAAGTTACAGGTCTTCTTCCATATCTATCACTCATAAGCCCAATAAAAGGAGAAGCTGTAAATTGTGCTAATTGATAAGTACAAGAGAGTAAACCATAAGTACTAGCTTTTGAGTCAAATAGTAAAACAAAAGAAGGTAAAATTGGTAAAAGAATACTTTCGCTTAATCTATCATTTAGGAGAGTTACAAAAGCACTGAATAAAGTAAATTTTCTACTTGGCTTGAATAAACTTTTTTTCACGATATTTATCTACAATACAATTTTCTTTTACTACCATACTTGTTAATGGAGATTAATGTGCCCGGTATAGTTTATTTAGTTGGAGCAGGTCCTGGTGACCCTGAGCTGCTAACTTTAAAAGCCTTACGACTTATCAAAAGTTGTGATGCTTTGGTCCATGATGCCTTAGTTTCTCCCCAAATCATAAAGGAGACTAATAAGAAAACTGAAATATTTAATGTAGGTAAAAGGGCTGGGTTGTGTTCTGTTCCTCAGGCTGATACTAATTTACTTATTGTGAAATTAGCAAAAGAAGGAAAGAATGTTGTAAGGCTTAAAGGAGGTGATCCTTTTGTTTTCTCACGAGGTGGTGAAGAAGTATCTTTTTTAGAAAAAAATGGGATTTCAGTTGAAATTGTGCCTGGGATAACTTCTGGAATAGCTGCTCCTTCAAATTTTGGGATCCCATTAACTCATCGAGAAGCAGGAAGCTCTATAACCTTTGTCACTGGACATGAAGATATTAATAAAGATAAAAAGACTGTTAATTGGAGATTGTTAGCTAAATCATCTGATGGTTTAGTAATTTATATGGGCATGAGAAATATAGAATTTATTGTTAAAGAATTACTTATAGGCGGTTTGGATGAAAATACTAAATGTGCTGTTATTCAAGAAGCAACTTTAAATAATCAAAAATGTTTAATTTCAGAATTAAAGAATTTAGCAGAGACAATAAGTAACAAAGGTTTCTCTTCACCATCGATTATCGTTATTGGAAGTATTGTTGGTTTTAAAGTTAATAACTATATAAATAACCTATCTGATGCTTTTTTACCAGAAAAGAAATAATCTTACTTATACAACAATTCCCAGAAATACTTTGGATCAAAAGTTGTTGTAAATTCTATATCATTAACTCTATTAATTTGCCTACAAGATAAACTATTAATTGCAATTAAAATATCATCATTGTAAAATTTAGGTAAGATCAATTCTTCCTTAATTATCTTTAATTTTATAGCTTTTTTAACCATAATTCCTTGAAGACATCCACTTTCTTTTCTTGGTGTCATCCATTCATTATTTCTTTTCAGTAAGATATTAAAAGTACTACCACAACATAGTTCATCAGCAGTATTTAATATTAAACAATCATCAAATAATTTTTTATTAGCTTCTATTAGTACTTGTATTGATTGATTATATGAGAAAGTTTTACATTGATTAATTAAACTATATTGATTTCTTTTTTCTGTTTGACTAATAAATGTACTTATTGAAGAAAAACTAGGTTTTATAATATAAAATTCAATCCATAAATTATTTTTATAATCTTCCAGTTGATCTTTATTAATCCTAATTGATCTGCCTTTATTCAAGCCTCTGCTGTAGTTAATTCTAATTGATCCTAACTGCTCGTTTTTAAGAGATAATTTTTTAATACCTAGACTAATAATGTTTTTTAAATGTGATTTATTAATATTCAAATTCATATTTAAAACTCTATTGCTATTTTCTAGTCTTTGAATATGTTCGTCTATCAAAACAGCATTATTCTTTTTTATTAAAACAGTTTCGAATATTCCATCTCCAAACTTTAGACCTCTATCATTTGCTGATATATAAATATTTTCAATATCTAGCCATTTATCTTTATGCCAACCTATACTCTGTTTCATTTCAACGAATCTATTAAAGGCAAAAGTTTCCACTTTAGTTCTTCTGTTTCATTTTGAGGATCAGAATCACTAACTATTCCGCAACCAGCAGATATATTAATTTGCTTATTTTTTACTACAAATGATCTTATTAGTATGTTGCTATCAAACTCTCCATTCCAGTCAACTTTTATGAAGGATCCACAGTAAGGACCCCTTGAGTATTTTTCTATTTCAAATAGCCTTTGGCATGAACGTAATTTTGGAGCCCCAGTTATTGAGCCTCCTGGCCAGCAAGCAATTAGTAAGTCAACCCAGCTTTTATCCTTTTTTAGTTTCCCTCTAATTACTGATGTAAGATGATGTACTTTCAAGTAACTCTCAAGTTTTAATATTTCTGGAACCTCAATACTTCCTATTTCGCATACTTTGCTTAAATCGTTTCTTAAGAGGTCCACAATCATAATATTTTCAGCTCTATCTTTTTCATTTGTTATCAAATCTATGGCATTTAATGCATCTTGATTTTCATCTTGGTGTCTGGATCTTGTGCCTTTGATAGGTCTTGATTCGACATATCCTTCTTTGTCTATTTTCAAAAATCTTTCAGGTGAAGTTGATAACACTGATTCGTTGATTCCCTTTGAATTATTTATTATTATTCCTCCAAAAGGGGCTTTCAATTTTCTTCTTATTTTTGAATATATGTTTAAAGAACTATAAGTTTCTAAAGCTTCAACCTCACATTGAGTTGTTAGATTTGCTTGAAAAATATCTCCTATAGATATTAATTTCTTAACTTTTAAAATATTTGTTTGAAATTCGTTGGTTATTTCTTTTAAATTAATTTTTGAAAAATCAAATTTCAGATTATTTTTAATAGAATTTTTTTCTGTTTCAGCATTAATATTTAAAATTATTTTTTCAAATTTATTTATTTCAGTAGAACTAGTTCCCTCAAGAATTATTTCATTAGAAACTAGATTAAATTTAATAATTGGATCATAAGATGCAATCCACAAAGTTGATATTTCATTATTCTTCCATGGATTTTTTGGCTCGATATAAGCGCCCGCCTCAAAGTTTAACCAGCCCATCCAAAATCCTCTATCAATTTTTTCTAATTTAAAAAATGGATTATTATCAATATTCAAATTATTGATATCTCTAGAGCAAATAATTTCTTTTGGGTTGACTCCTAAAATAGACCATTCTCCATTATCTTTACCATCACTATCTAACCAAGACAATCCATGGTCTCCAAATTTCAATGCAAAATGATTAGCTATTAATTCTGGATCAAGCCACTTAGATAATTTTTTTGTCTTAATTTTCATTCTTTTTTATTTGCCATTTTTTGTAGGCTGTTTGTCTAATTCTGCAACTATCACATTTTCCACAGGGTTCTAAATTTCCTGAATAACAACTCCATGTTTTTTCTAGAGGAACATTATTATCAAAAGCTAATTGAATAATATCTTCTTTATTTAAATCTAGTAAAGGTGTCCAAAGTTTAATTGGATTTTTTTCTCTTCCACGTTTGTTAGCAAGATTAGCTAGTTCTTGAAACTTTTTAATGTAATCAGGTCTGCAATCAGGATAACCAGAATAATCTAGTGCATTAACTCCTAGGCCTATTAAATCAGCATTTATTGCCTCAGCATAGCTTAATGCAACAGAAATAAAGATCGTATTTCTTCCAGGCACATAGGTGTTTGGAATTGTATTTTGCTGTATGCCATCAATAGGTAAATCTTTTTTTATATCTGTAAGAGATGACCCGCCCCACAAAGATAAATCAAGCTTTACTATTTTGAATTCCTCTATTTCAAAGTGATTGGCTATTGTCAATGCGGAATCTAATTCTTTTTTATGTCTTTGTCCGTAATCAAAAGATAAGCCAAATATTTTAGCTTTGGACGCTTTTGCTAAGCCTGTAACAGTTGAAGAATCTAAGCCTCCTGATAATAAAATTACTGCAGATTTATTTTTTAAATCCATATAAATTATTTAATCTTTAAGTATTTATGTGTCTGAAGACTTAAGTTCCATTCAGGATTATTTTTAACAAAATCAATCGTAAGTGAAAACCCACTTGCGTTTTCCCAAGCGGGCTGTACATAATATTTTTTATCTAACTTATAAAAATTGTCTTTTGATGATAAGTTCTGATATTTGTTCATTATTTCTTGCTTTATATCAATTGCAAAATCAATATCTTTTTTATCATTGATAATTATTTTTAATTCATTAAAGTTTTCCAAAAAATAAGTTCTGGGGGGTAAATGTCTTTTTGGAGATAAAGTAATCCAATCATAATTACCTGACATTTTGTTTACGCCACTTGTTTCAATATGAATCTTGATTGGGTTTTGATCCTTTTCAGAAGTTTCTTTATTTATAGCTTGGCACAAATTATCTAAATTATGATGTAAAGGCTCACCACCAGTGATAACTAAAAAAGATGCGCCTTTTTTTCGAGCCTTTTTTATTTCATCAATGATTTTTTTGATTGGTATTAAAGGGTATTTTTCTTTATCCCAAGAATGTTTAGTATCGCACCATGAACATCCAACGCTACATCCAGCTAGTCTTATAAAAAAGGCACTTTGGCCTGTGTGAAAACCCTCTCCTTGTAATGAATGAAATTTTTCTACTAATGGTAAGAAATTTGTCATTATTTCATTCAAGAAAAATAAATAATATTAATTTGATTGCTCTAATTTTTCCTGCGATGCTTTGATCAACCCTTTAAATAATGGATGTGGCTTCCCTGGCCTTGATAAGAATTCAGGATGGTATTGGCATGCTAAAAAATATGGATGATCAACTAATTCAATTAATTCTACTAATCTTCCATCTGGTGATGTGCCACTGATTTTGTATCCAGAATCTAAAAAACTTTGTTTGTAGTAATTATTAAATTCATATCTATGTCGATGCCTCTCATATATAACATCTTCGTTATACAACTCTTTACCAGTTGTATTTTTTTGAAGTCTACAAGGATAAACTCCTAATCTCATAGTCCCTCCAAGATCAACAATGTCTTCTTGTTCAGGTAATAAATGAATAACAGGGTTTTGGGAATCTGGATTTAATTCTGAGCTAGATGCATCAGGTAATTGGGCTAGATTTCTTGCCCATTCTATTACTGCGCATTGCATACCTAAACATAAACCTAGGAAAGGAATCTTCTTTTCTCTTGCAAATTTTATTGCTTCAATTTTTCCATTCACTCCTCTATTTCCAAATCCTCCTGGAACTACAATTGCATCAACATCATTTAAATACTCTTCGGCTGATTTCTCTTCGATCATTTCAGCACTTACCCAATACAAATCTAATAAAGCTTTTTGTTCAATGCAAGCATGCCTTAATGCCTCCACTACTGAAAGATATGCATCACCAAGTTCTATATATTTTCCAACTAAAGCAACCTTTATAGGGTTACCAGGATTTCTAAGATTATGAATTATTTTTTCCCAATTCTCTAAATCACATTCTTTATCTTCAAGTTCTAGACAATTTAAAGTCTGTTTACATAAACCTTCATTCTTTAATGAAAGAGGAACTGAATAAATACTATCAGCATCTAATGCTTCAATTACACAATTAAGATTAACTCCGCAGAAACCACTGAGTTTTCTTTTTAGCCCTTCATTAATTTCTTTATCACTTCTGCATACAAGTAAATCTGGTTGTATACCAATGGATCGTAACTCCTTAACAGAATGTTGAGTAGGTTTAGTTTTTATCTCACCAGATGTTTTGATATAAGGAAGTAAAGTTACGTGAATATAAGCGACATCATTTTTATTAACATCATTTTTAAATTCTCTTATTGCCTCTAAAAATGGTAGAGATTCAATATCTCCTACTGTTCCACCAATCTCAGTTATAACTATATCAGCATTGCTGTTAGCTGCTACTCTATGAATCCTTTCTCTTATTTCTCTTGTGATGTGAGGAATAACTTGAACTGTACCTCCGTTGTAACTCCCTCTTCTTTCTTTATTAATGACTGCTTGGTAGATGGATCCTGTAGTGACACTATTTAAACGAGTCATTGCAGTGTCAGTAAATCTCTCATAGTGACCTAAATCTAAATCTGTTTCAGCTCCATCTTCGGTAACGAAAACTTCGCCATGTTGAAACGGGCTCATTGTTCCTGGGTCAACATTTAGATAGGGATCTAGTTTAAGTATTGAAACGCTATACCCTCTTGATTTTAATAATCTTCCTAAGCTTGCGGCAACAATACCTTTACCTATGCTAGAAACAACTCCTCCAGTAACAAAAACAAATTTTGACATGAAATATTTTTAATTAAGCACAACCTCCTTATATTTTATTTAAACAAAAAATTTATTGATCATCCATAAATAGTTTATTCATCAATTGTTATTTCAATATCTAATTCTTTTAATTGGGATTTGGAGACATTTGAAGGTGCATTTGTAAGAAGACATTTTGCTTGTTGATTTTTTGGAAAAGCGATTGTTTCTCTAATTGAATCTTCCCCCAAAATAAGCATTGTTATCCGATCTACCCCAAATGCTATTCCCCCATGAGGTGGAGCACCCATTTCGAGAGCTTCAATTAAAAAACCAAATTTTTCATTAATTTGATTATCTGTTAATCCAACTGTTCTAAGAACTTCTCTTTGCATTTCAGCTTGATGGATACGCAGAGAACCACCTCCTAACTCTAATCCATTTAGCACTAAGTCATAAGCATGTGCTGTAGAGCTCTCTATTTTTTCTTTTAATTCTTTTGAATCTTCAAGCTTAATATTTTTAGGAGAACAAAACGGATGGTGTAAAGCTTCAAATCTTTTTTCTTCTTCATTCATTTCAAACATAGGGAAATCTGTGACCCATAAAAAGTTCCATTTATCCTTCTCTATTAGCTTTAAATCTTTTGCAATATATTGCCTGACTCTATCTAATGATTGATTTACAATTTGAGTATTTCCAGCCCCTAAAAGAATTAAGTCCCCATCTTTTGCTTCTGTTATTTTTAAAATATTAGAAATATGATCTTTATTTAAATTATTTTTTATTGCCCCAATTGTTTCAAGTTCATCTCCTTTAACTCTTATGAATGCTAAACCTCCAGCTCCTGCATCTTGGGCAACTTTAAAAATATCTCCTCCAGGTTTGATTCGAACGTTACTAATACTTGTGTTGCCATCTTTAATAGTTATGGATTTTATTGCTCCGCCATTCTGAATTGCTTTAGTGAAAATGTTAAAACCAATATTGCCGAGTATCCCACCTAAATTTTTAAGTAACATTTCATATCTTGTATCTGGTCTGTCTGTTCCATAGTTGTCCATGGCTTCCTGCCAAGTCATTCTTGGAAACTCCTCATTGAAGTTTATATTTAGTACATTTTTCCATACATTTTTTATTAGTTTTTCATTAAAAGAAATGATTTCTTCTTCACTTATAAAACTCATTTCAATATCAAGCTGAGTAAATTCTGGTTGTCTATCAGCTCTTAGATCTTCATCACGGAAACATTTTGCGATTTGATAGTACTTGTCTAACCCTCCTACCATTAAAAGTTGTTTAAATAATTGTGGAGATTGTGGTAAAGCAAAAAACTCACCGTTTGAAAGCCTAGCTGGAACTAAAAAATCTCTAGCTCCTTCTGGAGTCGATTTTGTCAGTAATGGTGTTTCGACCTCTGTAAATCCAGAATTATCAAGATATTCTCTTACTGCTTTAATAATTTTATGCCTTGTTTTTAAATTTTTGAGTAATTTTCCTCTTCTAAGATCTAAATATCTATATTTTAGTCTAAGCTCTTCTTTTGTATTTTCATAATCATGTACTGAGATAGGAAATGGTAAATTATTTTTTATTTGATTAAGAATTTGTAGATCTTTAACTTTTAGTTCTAACTCTCCAGTGAGAATATTTTTATTTATCGAATCCTTTGGCCTTTCATTAACAATTCCATTAACCATTATCACAGTTTCATTTCTTAAAATCTCAGCCTGTTTAAAAAGAGTCTCACCATCTTCAGGATTAATAGTAATTTGCATAAATCCACTATGATCACGCAAATCTATAAAAATTACTCCACCATGATCTCTTCTTCGATCAACCCATCCACATAAATTAACTACTTTCCCAATATCTGACTTATTGAGTTCTTCACAAATTTTGTTTCGCATCTAGAAATGACTTATTGAGCAATAATTAACAATAATAATTCTTCAAGGGTAAATTTAGTTAAATATCTTTTTTATAAAAAGCTCTTTTCGTTATGGTCCCTTTGAATGTTTTACCTCTGATTAAAATTTCAACAACATTATTTAAAGTAGCGTAAGAATTTTGAATATAAGCAAAAGCTATTGCCTTTTGCTTAGTAGGGGACCAACTACCGCTAGTTATAGTCCCAATATTTTCTCCATCTTTAAATACTTCGCATCCTTTTCTTCCAATAGCTCTCCCTTCAATATTTAGACCAACTAACTTTTTATTAATACCAAATCTTGATTGTTTTTCAAGAAACTCTCTTCCAAAAAATTCATGATTATTTTCTAAATGTACTAGCCAACCTAATCCTGCTTCATATGGTGTAGTTGTTTCATCTAAATCTTGTCCATACAAGTGCATTCCTGCTTCAAGTCTTAAGGTATCTCTAGCACCTAAACCACAAGGCTTAATATTTTTTGAAACTAAGAAATCCCATAAATTAATTGCTGCTTTTGCGGATAATAGGATTTCTAAACCGTTTTCACCTGTATAGCCCGTTTTCGAAAAGAAAATCTTTTCTTTGGACGAAATATGTTTAAAGATTTTATATTCACAACCAAAGTAAGGGATATATGAAATCGATGATTTAATCCATTCTTCAAATAATTTAAAGGAACTTTTGCCTTGTAGTGCAAAAAGGACCTTATCTTTTTTGGCGTTTGATATAGAAATGTTGTTAGTGTTTAAGTTGTTTTTAATCCAAGAAAAATCAATTTGGTATCTGCTTGCATTTACTATTAAAAAAATTTCTGAGATATCCTCTTCTTGTTGACCAAGGTCATAAATTATTAGGTCATCTATTATTCCTCCCTTTTCATTAAGCATTAATGTATAAAGCCCTTGTCCTTCTGAAAAGGAATATAAATTAGTAGGAAAAAATTTTTGAATATATTCTTTTGGATTAATTCCTCTAAGAGAAATTACACCCATGTGGGAAATATCAAAGAATCCTGCTGATGTTCTTACTGATTCATGTTCCTTTATTAATCCCGAAAAGGATATGGGCATTTCCCATCCTGCAAAATTGACTAACTTTGCATTTGACTCAATATATTTTGAATAAAGTGGACTTTTAAGCAAATCCATGAAACATTTAATGAGTTATTTAGCTTTTCATACTCTAGTTTAGAAATTTTTTATTGCATATTTTGTACTGACATAATTAAGCTTCTCAGTACTTTTGCGGCAACTATACTACTAACTCCGCTATTATCAATTTCTGGAGATAATTCCACAATATCTGAAGCGACAATTCTAAATTCTTTTAGAGTTTCAAGAATTACTTCAAAGTCATTCCAAAAAAAACCTCCTGGTTCTGGAGTTCCCGTACCAGGTAATAAACTTGGATCAAACCAATCCAAATCTATTGTTAAATATATTGGAGAATTAGAGTAAGGAAGAAGAGCTTTTTTAAATTCTTGAGCATTTCCTCCTGGCAAGAATTTTACTAATTGATTTTGTTGACTCATAAATTTAAACTCTTCTTTGGTGCCACTTCTTATTCCGACTTGCAAAATTTTTTTTTCAGGTAAAATATCTAAGCATCTTTGCATTGCACAAGCATGACTATGTTCATTCCCCATATATGAGGTTCTTAGATCTGCATGAGCATCTAGTTGAATTAAAATCAGATCTGGATATTTATTTACTAACGCCTCAATAGCACCACTAGTAATAGAGTGCTCACCTCCAAGCATAATGGGAGTAAGCTTTCTACTCATAATGAAATCTGTTGCTGATTTGACTGCTTTAATGACAGACTTTGAGTCATTTTTATCTATTTCTAGTGAACCAAAATCAACATAATTAAAATCTTCTAAATCTTTTCCTAATCTTGGACAAAATGTCTCTAAGCATGTGCTTACTAGCCTTATGGCATTTGGACCAAATCTAGTCCCTGACTTATAAGAGCATGTACCATCATAATTGACTCCAAATATTCCAATTGAACAATCATCTGGATTTCTTTTAGCCCCCATAAAAATTGCACTTTCGTTATCAAATAAATTTTTATTGATCATTTTACGAATTGAGTTCTTTTACAATTTTATTTGGCATCATTTTGAATGCAGCATTTTGAAAATTTAAATTCCAAACATCACAATTACTTTCTATTTTCATGACTTCTTTGTAATTGACTTTTGATAAATTTAATTCTTCTTCTGAAGCGAATGTCCAACTCCAAATACCACTTGGATATATTGGCACAAATGAATACATAGTTTCAGATAATTTGAATATTTTATTGAGTGATTTCAAAATATGTATATGAATATTTTTGAATGATTCAGGTGATTCGCTTTGAGTCGCTAATATTCCCTTTTTCGTGAGTATTCTTTTACATTCTTTATAAAAGGAATCTGTAAATAATAAATTAGAAAATTCTGATGGATCTGAACAATCTATAAAAATAACATCATAAAAATTATCTTTAGTTTTTTCCACCCATTTAACTCCATCATCAATATGTATAGCTAATCTTTTATCACTCCACGCTCCACCTCCAATTTCTTTTAAAAATGTTTTAGATACTTTGATGACTTCTTCATCAATTTCTACCAAATCAATTTTTGCAACTTGAGAGTATTTTAAGCATTCTCTTGCAGTTCCACCATCACCTCCTCCAATAATCAGTATGTGAGATTTCTTATCAATGCTACTTAACGCTGGATGGACAAGACATTCATGATAATATTTTTCGTCTCTCAATGACGTCATCCAACATCCATCTAACATTAAAGCTTTACCATAAAAATCAGTCTCTATAATGAGAATTTCTTGATATTTAGAATTTTTTTTAAGTAATACTTTCCCATTGAGCCCAAATCTTGAGCCTTTGTGGTACTCATCTATCCAAGTTGGCATATTTTTCATTTTTTTTTCAATTTTTCTCTCATTAGTGTTTTTTTGGCAACTTCCCAAAGCCGCTGAAAATCTTTTGGGTTTTGTTTTTTAATATTATCTCCTACTTGATCTTCAATTATTGCAAATCTGTCTAAAAATTTTTTATTAGTTTTTTGAAGAGATGATTCTGGATTTATTTTTAGAAAGTTTGAAAGACTTATCAAAGTAAAGTAAACATCTCCAAATTCATCTTTGATATCATGTGCCTTTTTGCTTTTTATTGCCTCTTTTAATTCGCATATTTCTTCATCTAATTTATCAAAAATCTTTTTACTACTTTCCCACTTAAAACCGTATTCTTTAACAGTATTAGTAATCTGGTTTGATCCTATAGTTGCAGGTAAACTTTTTATTTTTGAATTTAATTGTCTACTAATTGATGATTTCTTATAGAACGTCTTATTTTCAGAATTTTTAATATTTCTCCAAATTTCTTGTGACTTTTTTAATGATACTTTTTCTTTTTTTTTAAAAATATAGGGATGTCTATTAATAATTTTTTTATTTAAATTTTCAATAACATCTTTTAATTCAAATTGTTTTTCTTCAAAGCCAATTTCCGAATGAAGCATTATTTGTAATAGGAGATCTCCTAATTCTTCACAAATATTATTCGCGTTTTTTTCATATATTGCATCAATAAATTCACTACTTTCTTCATTTAAAAATGGGATCAAGGATTTATGTGACTGCATTTTTTGCCATGGGCAGCCCCAAGTTTTATCTTTTAAATATTTAATATTTGATATTAAAATCTTGAAACTCTCTAAAGTGTTTTGATCACTATCTTTCTGATTGTTATATCCATTGTTTAAGTTCATAAAACTGTATCTTATTTATTCAATTTTGACTTAATCATGAAATTTTTAAAGACTAAGTATAAAATTTTCAACTTCATCTACTAGAATGAATAATTATAGGGCGATTAGCTCAGCGGTAGAGCGCCTGCCTTACAAGCAGGATGTCCCTGGTTCGAACCCTGGATCGCCCATTTTCTTTTTATAACAATGACTGAGATCGTTAATCTTTCAATCAGTCAAACTGCAGCATCAGAGCTTTCAAGGCAAGCATCTTTTGGTGGATCGCCTGGTGAAATGTTTATTGATTTAATCAAAGATGATATAGGCTCAGAAGGATGGATGCATATTAAATTAAAACCAGGTACATTTAATGGATCTCCAATATCCAGAACTGAAGGCATAACTTTATATGCTGATACTAAAAAGTTCTCCTTGTTAAAAGATTTAAAACTTGATTATTACAGTGATTTAAGTGGTGGAGGTTTTCTTATCTCAACTCCTAAAAATGCCAAGAGGTGTGCTTGCGGTTCTGGTTTTAAACTCTTGTAGTTTTACATATATTTTGCAAACTGATATTTTTTTAAATTATTTGCTTCTATCAATATAAAATAAGTAAAAAGCTAATGAAATAACTATTGCAAATGAATGAGTCGAATGATGAACTTACATTAAATAATTATTTGCCTTCACAGGTAGAACAAAAATGGCAAAAGCAATGGGATAGTTTAAGAGCATTTAGTCCTAATCCTAGTGATAAAGGGGATCCTTTTTGTATAGTTATTCCGCCTCCAAATGTCACAGGGTCTTTGCATATGGGCCATGCTTTCAATACTGCATTAATAGACGTGATTATTCGTTTTCAAAGACTTCTTGGTAAAAATGTTTTATGTTTACCTGGTACCGATCATGCTTCAATAGCCGTTCAAACTATTCTTGAAAAACAATTAAAAACTGAGGGTAAAAATAGCGAAGATATTGGCAGAGAGGAATTTTTAAAAAGAGCCTGGATTTGGAAAGAGCAAAGTGGGGGTAAAATAATATCCCAATTAAAGAGGATTGGGTATTCCGTAGACTGGGAAAGGGAACGATTTACTTTAGATGAAAAATTGAATGAAGCAGTTGTTGAAGCATTTAATATTTTGCATGAGAAAAAACTGATTTATAGAGGTGAATATTTAGTTAATTGGTGTCCAGCATCTCAATCAGCAGTTAGTGATCTTGAAGTTGAAATGCAGGAGGTTAATGGATACTTATGGCATTTTAAATATCCACTAATTTCTGATCAGGGTCAAATCTTAGATGAATATTTAGAGGTCGCAACAACTCGACCTGAAACCTTATTGGGAGATACCGCTTTAGCTGTAAATCCAAACGATGAAAGATATAAAAAATATATTGATAAAAAAGTGAAAGTACCTTTTGTTGATAGAGAAATACCTGTTATTTCTGACATACATGTTGATAAGGATTTTGGTACAGGTTGTGTAAAGGTTACCCCAGCTCATGATCCTAATGATTTTGCTATCGGCAAAAGGAATAATTTAAAGCAAATCAATATAATGAATAAAGATGGAACTCTTAATATTAATGCAGGAAAGTTTCAGGATTTAGATAGATTTGATGCTAGAAAAAAAATCATAAAGGAATTAGATACTTTAGGTTTATTAACTAAAATAGAAAACTATAAAAATACAGTACCTTTTTCTGATAGAGGAAAAGTGCCAATTGAGCCATTATTGTCAACCCAGTGGTTTTTGAAAATGGACAATATTTCTTCAAGTTGTCTAAAAGAACTTGATTCTAAAAAGCCTACCTTTATTCCTCAGCGTTGGGAGAAAGTTTATAAAGATTGGTTAGATAATATCAATGATTGGTGTATTAGTAGACAATTATGGTGGGGACATCAAATTCCTGCATGGTATGTATTAAAACAATCAGAAGACTCAATAGATCAAAATACTCCATATGTTGTTGCCAGAAATGAGAAAGAAGCATTAAGCAAAGCTACTAAAGAATTTGGGTCTAATTTGCAACTTATTCGTGATAAGGACGTTTTAGATACTTGGTTTTCAAGTGGTTTATGGCCTTTTTCTACATTGGGGTGGCCTAATATCAATGATGCAGATTTTAAAAAATGGTATCCAAATAGTGTTTTAGTTACTGGTTTCGATATTATTTTCTTTTGGGTTGCAAGAATGACAATGATGGGAAAAACTTTTACGAATAATATTCCATTCAAAGATGTTTATATTCATGGTTTAGTTCGAGATGAAAATAATAAAAAAATGAGTAAAAGTTCAGGTAACGGAATTGATCCTTTGCTGTTGATTGATAAATATGGTTCTGATGCTTTGCGATTTGCTTTACTTCGTGAAGTCGCTGGCGCTGGTCAGGATATAAGGCTTGATTTTGATAGGAAAGAAAATACTTCTTCAACAGTTGAAGCATCAAGGAATTTTGCAAATAAACTTTGGAATGCTACTAAATTTGTTTTAATAAATAAAACTTTTTCTGAAAATTATTCTTTAAATGAGAGTGATGAAAAATATTTAGAATTATCTGATAAGTGGATTTTATCAAAATTAAATCAGTTGAATACAAAAGTATCTAATCTTTTACTTGAATATAAATTAGGCGAATCTGCAAAATTATTATATGAATTTGCATGGAATGACTTTTGTGATTGGTATGTTGAATTTGCAAAACAAAAATTTAATAATAAAGAATCCCATAACAGAAAAATATCTGAAAAAATATTAATCAAAGTACTAACTGATGTGTTGGTTATGATGCATCCCTTTATGCCACATATCACTGAAGAACTTTGGCATAAATTGCAAAAAAAACCTGAACAAATTTTATTATCTCTTCAGAAATGGCCTGTATTAGAAAAAAAATATATAAATTCTCAAATAGATAAATCCTTTCAAGAGCTCTTTGAAATAATTAGATTGATTAGAAATCTTAGGGTTGAGTTAGGACTTAAGCCATCTCAACTGGTTCCTGTTTACTTGATTTCAGATAATGTTCAATTAACTAACTTTTTGAAAACTTTAATAGTTGATATTAAAACTTTTACTAAGTCATCTGAAGTTATTATTTGTAAATCTAAGGATATCGATAAAAATAATTTTGCTCAGTCTTTTTCTGGAATTATTGGTGATTTAGAAGTCTATTTACCCTTTAATGATTTTGTAAATCTAGAAGCTTTAAAGGATAGACTTACCAAGGATCTGAAAAAAGTTAATTCTGATATAGAAACATTAAATAAGAGAATATCTAACAAAAACTTTATAGACAAAGCTCCTAAAGATATTGTTGATGAATGTTTTGCCAAGTTGAAAGAAGGAAATTTGCAATCGGAAAGAATAAATAAAAAACTTAAATTATTAAAATGATATGACTCCTATTTTTGAAAATATCTATAACTTAGCCTATTTTTTTAATACAAATATTGGGATTTTTGCTTTCATCCTTTTATATATTTTAATTGTTTTATTAATTCTTCCTGCCTCTTGGTTATCTTTATTATCTGGTTTTTTATATGGTTCTTATCTCGGTTCAATTATAGTTTTTTTTGCGGCAGTTATTGGAGCTTCAGTAGCATTCTTTATTTCAAAAAGTTTTTTATCAATAAAGCTTAAAAAAGTTATTAATCGTTTTCCCAGATTAAGTCTTATGGAACAAGTAGTGCAGAAAGGTGGTCTCAAATTAATCCTTTTAGCACGACTTTCTCCTCTCTTTCCTTTTAGTATTCTTAATTATTTTTATGGGTTAAATAATATTAAATTTAGAAACTTTGCTCTTGGTCTTTTAGGAATCATTCCTGGAACATTTCTTTATTGTTCTATAGGGAGCTTGGCAAAAAGTTTGCAGGATTTAAAAAATTTACAGCCAACAAATAATTTATTTATAACAATTATAAGTGTGGTTTCTACTTTGATGGTTGTTTATTTTTCAGCAAAGTACGCTAAAGAATATATTAATGAGTCAAAAGAAATTAGTCTCTAATATTCCAATCTCTTATAGAAGCAATAATTACAAACCAAAAAAGTCTTAATTTTCCAAGCAAACTTTTATTAGATTGTAATTCAATATATTTTGATTGACCGCAAGGGGTTTTAATATATTTGAAAAGATTTTTGTTATCCATAAAAATCAATATCTTTAGGTAGTAATTTATTAATCATTAATAGTGTATTTCATTATCTACTTTTTTAGTTTTTCATAATTTACTGCTAGCTTAAATATTGACTTCTATGAAACGAATTACCTTAAAATTATATTTTTTCACCTGGTTCGAAACCTCTAAAGCACTTAAATCTTGGAAACCTAAGACTGAATGTTTCAGCATCTTGAGATTGAGTTCTTGCATCAGCTCTGATTTCTACCAATTGGCCGATTAGTTTATCTCTTCCACTCCAATATTCTTCACGTTGAGAATCACTAAATCCACTCCCGCAATTAAGACGATAATTATATTGATCATCTTTACCTTCAACCAGGATTGCTCCAAGTCTGCCTTCGTTTCTGCCTGTCCCTTCTTCTATTGCTACAACTCTTAAGGTAACTTCTATGAATGGTTTTGCTTTTAACCAATTATGTGTTCTTTTGCATTCATACCACCCATGAGGATTTTTAATCATCACGCCTTCATATCCTCCCTCTACCGCTGATTTGTTAAGTTCTACAAATCTACTTTGTCCTTCAGGAGTATCTAAATCCACATTTTCCCATTCAAGTGTTTGGACATGTTTTAAAAGAGTTGCATTTTTTGCTACCCAATCTTTTACCAACATACTTCTAGTAGTTTGATCTTTTTCCCATAAACCCTTCTTGAAATCTTTAATTGGACATAAATCAAATAAGTGTAAAACTGCATCTTTGGATTGTTTGCCATCTTTTCTATGTACTTGCTTCATTAGGTCTTGAAAATTAGCACTCATTACTTCACCGTCTAAGACTAAATCGTAGGGGGCAGGATGTTTCTCTAATACTTTTTCTATTTCTGTAATGATATGACCAAAGTTATTAAATTGTTTTCCGTTTCGAGAAAACATTTCTACTTTATTTTTTCTAATAATTGTTAATACTCTGACTCCGTCTAATTTAATCTCAATTTGTTTCTTGCCTATCATTTTCTTTTCATGGTTTGCGCTGTCATGTGCAAGGGGACATGAGAAGATAGGTATAGCATACTTTGGAAATTTTTTTGCAACTTTGTTTATTGTTTTTTCAGAAACCCCACAACGAAGATCTTTAATCAATACTCGTCTATAAAATCCGTTCCATTGTTCTTTAGTTGCAGATTTCATAACTAAATTGATCGCATCTCTAGCGGCATGCCCAGTAAGTTCTCTTTTGATTAATTGATTTGTTAATACTTTAAAAATACTCCATTTACATCCTTGACCAGATGTCTCTTCTTTTTTTTCAGGTACTTGCTTTACACCAAAAGTTACTAAAGGATCTAAGGCCATAGTTATTCCCTCAAAAAAATCATTCAGCCCATTTTCCATTGCTTCAAAAATGATTTTTTCTTTATCTAGTCTGCTTGGGTGTAATTCTAATTTTTTTATTATTTCTTCTTTCCGAAGTTCTTCATGTTTCACAAGTTTTTGAACCTTTCCTAATTTACTTTAGCTATTCTGTCTATCTTCCAATCTTTATCACTTTTTGAAAAAGTAAAATCTAAGGGAAGCTCATCTTTCTTATCCTCAGATTTTAAATTTAAAGTAATTATGATTTGATCTTCTTGAACTCTTGGTCTACCTGACTTTAGATTTCTATACTTATTTAAATTTAAGCCAGCTAAAAATTTTAAAAAGTCTTGACGTTTTACATGTGTTTTATAAGTTTTAGTAGTTAGTCCATATGCAGCGTCAATTCTACCTGCTGCTACTTGATCAAAAAATTTCCGAACTAATGGATTAATTCCTCTAGCGCTTATAACAAGTTTAACAGCATTGAAGGTCCAAAAAGAAACAAGCACTGCTCCACCAACCAATAAAGCTTTTACACCAATATCTTTAACTAGTAATGCATCCATTTTGTAATTAGTTTTCTTTAATTTTAAGAAAATAAATCGTCTTTGATGACTTTTTTTGTCAAAATAATACTAAATTTAATTGATAATGTCTCTAATTCCTCTTTTACCAGTATTTCATAAGTTTAATAGGCAATTTTTTGATCAATCTTTAACAACCAATAGAGAACCTTTAGTAAAGGTTAGATGGAGCGATAACAGATTAAAGACAACTGCAGGTTTTTATAAGCGTAAACAACTTAAAGGAGTAATTGATTCTGAAATAATTTTGTCAAAGCCAATTTTAACTAAATTATCGTGTAATGAAATTTACAGTACTTTATGTCATGAAATGATTCATGCATGGGTAGATAGGATTTTGAATATTAATGAGATACATGGACCAAATTTTTTGAGTAAAATGAATGAAATTAACAAAGCAGAAAATAATTTTCAGATAAGTATTAGACATAATTTTCCTGTTGAAAGAAAGGCATTAAAATATACTGGCAAATGTTTAAATTGTGGGGAGAAATATATGTATAGAAAAAGAATTAAAAATATTGCTTGTAAGAAATGTTGTAATTTGTTCTTTAATGGATCCTGGAATAAAAACTGTCTAATTTTGTTTGATTGATAATTTGAAAAATGTGATTTTGTTTCTTTATTTAGAATTTCCTATTATGTTGTTGTAACTTGATATTTAAAAACAAAGATAATTTATGAATTCTCGCAGACCTAGAAACTTTAGAAATAATTTTGATAGAACAATACTTGATAAACAAGTTGATAAAATTTTTGAAACAGGCAGACAACTTGTTGATGGTGTATCAGGTTCTAGACCCGGTAAAAAAAGAAGTACTGATTTTCAAGGAATATCTCGCAGGAATGTTAAAAATGTCGGAAGATGGGTATCCGATAAAATGGATATGTTTTTTGAAGAAGAAGACGATGATTGGTCTGATCAGGAAAATAGTTATGAAGAGGCACAAGATATTAAATCTTTTTCAAGAGAATCTAAATTTATTGATGTTGAGAAACCATTTTCTAAGCGTCCTTTAGAGGCTTTATCTTTAAGGCAACCTAAAAGTATCCAGATGGACGAACAAAAGAAGTTGCCTTATGGAAAATCAAACTCTTTTGATGAATGGCCGGATGATTCAGATTTAAAAGTTGATAGATGGCAAAGATCTTCTGAAAAAATCAATGAGATTAATGTAAATCAAGATAATCCAAAAAGCGTTTCAAATAATGGAAGAAGTATTCCGAGGTCTAGACGAAGAAGAATATAGATTAGAGAAATTTTGAATTCCTGATGGACCTAACCAAGTTTCTAAAAGAGGATTGAAGACTTCGCGAATAATAGTTAGAGGTTTTTTATTACGAAAAAATCTGTAATTTCTTGACCAAAATGGGCCTTCAAAACAAAATTCCTCCTCTAACCAATTTGAATTAACTATTGAAATGCTGTCCACTTCTCTAAATAATTCTGATCTATCTTGAGTTAAGTTTTTCCAGATTGGTTCTTCTTTTGCTTTTAAATTTTTACTGACCTGTTGTGAATTCCACCAACTTTCAGCCCAGGCAAGATTTTTGTTTTGATTTCTAATCCAAACTTGCCTTCTAATTAAGGGTTCTTTTAATTGATCGATTTCTCTTGGACCCTCTTTTTTAAATAGAGGATCTATCTGCATAGATATTAATCTGATTTTTGTTTCGTGATTAGTTAAAAGCTGTAAATGTCTTGTTGGACTGCCATCCCCTAGTAACATTAATTTCCATGCTCCAGATATTTTAGGTAAAGCATTTGCAACTAAAAAAGCAGTAGCTTTCTCTTCCCATAAAATTTTTGGTGAGTTGAAGAGTTTATTATTCAGTGCTGTTACCAATATCTTTTATGATGATAACTTTTTTTCAGCAAAACTAGTTTTCTTTTCTTTTTTTAGTTCCTTAATTTTGAGCCAAACTAGTAATGCTGTTAAATCAGCTTTACTTACACCGGGTATCTTGGATGCATCACCAAAATTAGTAGGTTTTATCTTATTTAAATTTTCACGGGCTTCTAGAGATAAAGTATCTATTTGGTCATAATTAATTTCTGATGAAAGTGATTTGAGACTTTGACGATTTATCTGATCAATATTATTTTTTTGTCTTTTAAGGTAGCCTTCGTATTTAATATCTATTTCAACTCCTTCAATTACTGATATCGGAAGAGTTTTGTCTACCAAATCATATCTTATAAAATCAGAATAGTGAAGATTGGGTCTTTTTAAAAGTTCTTTTAATGTTGTTGATCCTTTAATTTTTGATCCACTATCTAACTCTATTTTTTTAGCGATTTCATCAGTACATTTTAAACGTGTATTTTCTAATCTTGAATTTTCTTCTTTAAGTGATTTCATTTTTTTCTTATGAGCCAACCATCTTCTTTCATCTATTAAGCCTATTTCAAAACCTAAAGGAGTTAATCTCCTATCAGCATTATCTCCTCGCAAGGTAAGTCTATATTCACTTCTACTTGTGAGGACTCTATATGGTTCTTTAAGATCTCTTGTAATTAAGTCATTTATCATGGTGCCTATATAGCTGCTTTCTCTTGAAAATATTATTGGATCTTTCATATTTAGTTTTCTAGTTGCATTAATTCCTGCAACTAATCCTTGGGCAGCAGCTTCTTCATAGCCAGTTGTTCCATTGATTTGTCCAGCACTAAATAAATTTTCTATCTCAATTGTTTCTAATGATGACTTAAGTTGTGTCGCAGGGATGTATTCATATTCAACAGCATAAGCAGGCCTAAGCATTTTACATTTATTTAATCCTGGTAATGTTCTTAAAAGTTCTAATTGAATATTTTCAGGTAATCCAGTAGAGAATCCTTGTACGTATATTTCTGGTGTATTTATCCCTTCAGGTTCTAAGAAAATTTGATGTGAATTTTTGTCTGCAAATTTTACAATCTTGTCTTCGATTGAAGGGCAATATCTAGGACCTTTACTATCTATAAATCCTCCATAGATTGGAGTTAAATGCAAATTATTGCGAATTAATTCATGAGTTTTTAAAGTTGTTCTTGTTATGTGACAACTTACTTGCGGCATATTGTTTTTGATTTTGGGATCAAACGAAAAATATTTATCTGCAGCTGTACTTGGTTGAATATCTAATTCATCAAAAGAAATACTCTTTTTATCCACTCTTGCAGGAGTTCCAGTTTTTAATCGCTCAGTTTTTATTCCAAGATTATGTAAGCTTTGCGTTAATCCTTGTGCCGCTTGCTCCCCAGATCTCCCTGCAGACATTGATTTATTACCTATCCAGATTCTTCCTTCCAAAAAAGTTCCTGCAGTAATTATTATTGATTTTGCAGAATAGTAGGTTCCAAAAAAAGTTTTTACACCTTTGATTTTTTTAGTCTTATTCTTTGAGTTATTGGTAAAAGTTTCAGCCTCTTTTATCACTAATTCAGTAATCATAGCCTCCTTTAACGAAAGATTATCTGTGTTTTGGAGTATTTCTATCATTCGTTTAGAGTATTCTCTTTTGTCTGTTTGAGCCCTTAATGCCCAAACGGCTGGCCCCCTACTCGCATTTAAAATTCTTTTTTGGATTGCAGTTTCATCAGCTAATTGTCCAATGATTCCTCCTAAAGCATCAACCTCATGGACTAATTGACTTTTTGCTGGCCCACCTACAGCTGGATTACATGGTTGCCAAGCAATCCTATCTAAATTTATTGTAAATAACGCAGTAGAAAATCCTAATTTTGCTGTCGTAATTGCAGCTTCACAACCTGCATGTCCGCCTCCAATAACAATAATGTCAAAAGACTCATTTGGGGATTGTGGATCTTTCATTATCGTGATGATTAGTTGGCTAAGTTTCTAAATCTTGTAAATTGGGGTTCAAATAATAATTTAACAGTTCCAACAGGACCGTTTCTGTGTTTCGTGACAATAATTTCAGTTATTCCTCTGTCTTCAGTTTCTGGATTGTAATACTCATCTCTGTAAATCATTAATACTAAGTCGGCATCTTGTTCTATAGATCCGGATTCTCTAAGGTCACTTAACATAGGTCTTTTATTTGTTCTTGATTCAACTCCTCTACTTAATTGAGATAAAGCAACTACTGGTACTTTTAACTCTCTTGCCATACTTTTGAGACCTCTAGTGATACGAGATAGCTCTTGAACTCTGTTATCAGGTGTTGTACCCTCCATTAGTTGTAAGTAGTCAATAACTATTAATCCAAGTTCTTTTTTCTGCTCAGCTATTAATCTTCTGCATAGAGACCTCATTTCTAAAACACTTAAATTAGGCTTATCATCAATAAAAATTGGCAGTTGACCTAAAGAGTTAATTCCTTCTCCAAGTAAAGGCCATTCTTCTTGTTGTAGTCTTCCGGTTCTTAATCTTCCGCTTTCTATACCCACTTCCATAGAAAGTAATCTATATGTAAGTTGTTCTTTGCTCATCTCAAGGCTAAATACACAAACTGGAAGATCCTGAGATTGAGCTACATTTTTTGCTAGGTTTAAAACCATTGAAGTTTTTCCCATTGAGGGTCTTCCTGCCACAATTATTAGATCACTCCTTTGAAAGCCTTGAGTCATTGCGTCAAGGTCATAAAAATTTACTGGAATACCAGCTACAGATGTTCCTAATGATCTGGACTCTATTTCATTAAAAGTACTTGTAAGAATTTCTGCCGCTTGGGTCAGACCTTTTGTCGGTTTTTCTTGACTAATTTCAAAAATTTTCTGTTCTGCCTTATCTAAAACTTCATTGGTTTCTTGTGTTTGATCAAATCCTAGTTGAACAACCTCATTCCCAGATCGGATGAGTTGTCTCCTTATAAATTTATCACTAATTAAATTAGCAACTTGTTCTATTGAAGCTGTTGAAGAAACATTTTCTACAAGTTCTACTAATTTAGAATTGCCTCCAATCTTTTCAAGTGATCCATTGTCAGCAAGCCATGCACTCATTGAAGTTAGATCTGTAGGTTTGCCTTGTGTATGCAACATTAAGGCGGTTTTATATATCTCTTGATGAGCATTTATATAAAAGGCTTCTGGTTTAATCAAGTCTGCAATCCTTCCTATCGCATCAGGATCAAGTAAAATTCCCCCTAAAACAGCTTCTTCTGCTTGAATATTTTGGGGAGGAACTAAACCAGCGTTTTCATTATTAAAGTCTTTTTTAAAATTTTTATTAGACCCATTATTTGAAAAAGGAACTGAAACCATTTACTTAAAGACTTAGATATATACTCTGACTACTTTTCCAAATAATGCAACAAAGTTATTAACTTGTTACTTCAATGTTTACTTCCGCACTTACTTCTTGATGTAGTTTTATCTTTGCAACGAAAGAACCTAAATTATGAATATCTGGGACAGTTATGTCTCTTCTATCAATATCTTTTTTCGTAGCTGCCTCTATAGCTTCAGCAACATCTCCATTAGTAACAGTTCCAAAAAGGACACCATCTTCTCCAACTTGTTTCTTGATTGTAAATCTACCAATAGTTGCTAGTGCGGTTTTAAAGTCAATAGCTTCTTGTTTTACTTTCTCTGCAGCAATTTTTTCTTTTGCTCTTTTTCGTTCAATTTGTTTCAGAATTGAAGGAGTTACATTAGCTGCTTTACCAAATGGTAATAAAAAATTCCTTGCATAACCAGGCGCTACTTCTACCACATCACCATCTCTACCAAGAGTGGCAACTGATTCTGTTAAAACGACTTTTACTCTTTTAGCCATGAAAATATTTATTTATATATTTAATAATAAGACCTAGAGGGTAATTTTACTTTTTTTGCGAATCCTAATTTGGCAAGAATCTTAATATGTTCCCATGTTAAATCAATTTGGCCTCTAAATAATCCCTGTCTAGCTGAATTAGGAAATGCATGATGATTATTATGCCATCCTTCTCCAAATGTTAAAGCTGCAACCCAAGCATTATTTTTTGATCCATCGCCACTTTCAAAAGGAGCTTTTCCCCAACAATGGGTAGCTGAGTTTACTAACCACGTAATGTGATAAACCACTACAAGTCTTAGAGGTATTCCCCATAGTACTAATGCCCATCCTCCAACACCTAATTTTTGCCCTATCGCAAACAAACATAAGCCAATAGGAATTTGTAAAAAGAGAAAATATTTATTAAGGAATCTATAATATGGATCTTTAATTAAATCTGCACTTAATTTTGGTACTGCTTTTAATGCCTCAACATCTTTAAACATCCAACCCATGTGACTCCACCAAAATCCTCTTTTACTATTGTGATGATCAACTTCTGTGTCTGAGAAAGAGTGGTGGTGCCTGTGTAGACCAACCCAATCTATTGGTCCATGCTGGCAGCTGATAGCTCCACATGTAGCAAAAAATCTCTCCAACCATTTTGGAACAACAAACGATCTATGGGAAAGTAAACGATGATAACCCAAAGTGACTCCAAGACAAGCAGTTAACCAGTAAAAGAAAAATAATGCAGTTACTGCAGGCATGCTCCAAAACTGAGGTTGTAATGCCACTAAGGATAATAAATGGATGGCAATCATAAAAAAGATTGTTCCCCATGTTTTGTGTAATCTTGGAGGATATCTCTTAGAGTGACTAGATGGTTCAAGTAATTTATCCGAAAGTTCTATAACTTTTTCTGCAGGGACAGGTTTTTTTAATTTGGCTGTTTCTTGGAAGATAACTGATTTCATAATATTGGAAAAACTATTTTCAAAAAGGCCGATATGTAATATTATCATACTATACTATTGATTATTTTAATTATCCGTGAGCTTAGGATATCGCGATAAATTATTGAAGGGTCGAAGAGCGATGGCTCATTTGATTCATCTTTGGCACGAGAGGAATGGTTGGTCTCACAGGGTTTTACCCTTGCTGTCTGAAATACTTGATTTAGGAAGAGTACATAATTCTCAGATTTCAAATCTTAGAAATGGAAAGTTATCATCGCCTGGCCCGGAAGTTTTTCTTGCATTAGCACAGGTCAATACGATTCTTGATCAAGGCATAGAATCGATAAGGGATCAATTAGAAAAGAATCATCCAGAATTATGGAGGTCATTACAAGATTCTGCTCTTCCATTAAAAAATGATGCTGATAATCCTTTGTCAGCTGGAGAATTATTTGAAATTTTTTCTGGATTAAAACCGCTCCCATTGTCATTTGATTGGTATATAGAGGATTCTGAAGCGTCTGCGTTAAGTGATGCTCTTTCTGATCATTTTTGTCAAAATAGGCCTTGGAGATCTTGTAAAATGATCATTATGGATGCGTATAAAGTTTCTAAGACTTTGAGGAGAGATCGTTTTGCAGAAGTGATAGCTGGAATAAAAGACTTTACAGCAGAAGAATTAGATGGTGAATTATTAGATCTGTATGAGACTTCAAAAAAACTTTCTTATTTCAATGGAGGTGGACCCAATGCTTTTCTTACATACTTAAGAGATATAGCTTCACAAAAAAAGAAAGTTTAAGAGAATGAAAAATAAAAATTATAATTTTAGCTTAGCCGAAGAAATGGTTATATCTGTGGAAGAAGGTTTAAAGGGTATTTTTAATGAAAGATCAAATCAAATCTATTACAAATTA